>WNGB01002748.1_pt1 | contig 28168 bp, 38 predicted proteins | sample 5400681 | NCBI WGS metagenome assembly WNGB01 (sample SAMN13153367, study PRJNA577476) | soil metagenome | isolation source: 115 cm soil or saprolite under grassland replicate 2 | place: USA:California | collected 2016-06-15
TACTCGGCTGAGTACGGGATCGAGCGCTACTTCCGCAATTCACGCGCGCCGATCATCTACGAGGGCACGACGCAGATCCACAAGTTGATGCAGGCCGAGCACGCCCTCGGGTACCGGCAGCTGAACGGCCGCGACGGCGACGTCTCCCCGCTGTGCTCGTGGGCTCCGGCGCTCTCACCGGTCCATGCCCGAACCTGAAGTCGAGCCCTTTGTCCGTCCCGAATGGGAGCCGCTCCCGATGGAGGGCTGCGTCAACGTCGAGGGTCGCGTGATCTTCCACGACGATGCTCTCCTGCTCGTAACCCTGCGATTCGGCGAGCACGGGACGATCCACGAGCACCCTGGCCCGAACGACACCATCGTCGCCTGCCTGGAGGGAAGCGGCTTCACGAGCGTCGGAGGGGAATCGGCGCCGATCGAGGCCGGTCAGCGCGTCTTCTGGCCGAAGGGCATCACGCATCGCCTGTGGACCGAGGGCTCGGAGATGACGACGCTCATGTGCGAGCGCCACTCCTCCTGAAGTAGCCGCGCCCAGGTTTCGGCGCTGTCCCTCCTGGGATAACCCCCTTGGGCTCAGCCGTGCTCACCGAGAACGCCTTTCCCGCGCCCGATGGCTCTGGGATCACCCACGACGGCAAGCGCTCCTACACGCAGACCGGATTGCGCTACATCGCGGTTCTCCCAGGCGCCTGATCTCCCGCCGTCAGAGCGCCGGCTCGGCGTGCCCGGCGGGCTCGACCTTGATCAAAGAAACGACGAGCGGGATCACCGCCAGAATCGGAAGCCCGCACAGCGGCCAGAGCACCTCATAGCCGTGCGTGGACTTAAGGTAGGGGGCGAGTACCTGAATGGCGGCCCCCGCGACGAGCGGGCCGAGCAGCAGTCCGATCCCCTTCGTGGTTGTCGCGATTCCCGAGACGGCCCCGCGGTGCTCGGACGGCATCAGCTTGAAGAGCAGGCCCCAGGCGAGCGTCATCACCGTTCCGCCCGCGACCGCGACGGGAAAGATTGCGGCGTAGTACCAGTTGTGCCAGGTGCGTGCGAGACCGGCCACGACGTAGCCTCCGCCGTAGAGAACGGAGGCCACCGCGATCACGCGCGAGAGGCCGATCCGGTCGCCGATCGGGCCGGACACGATCGCCGCCACCACGTAGCCCAGGCTGATGGTCGCGAGCACCGCGGACGAGGTCGAAAGCGGCTGGTGCAGCCCTTTGACGATGTAGAGGACGACGAACGTGCGCGCGGCGGCGAAGGACCCCTCCCAGGCCGCGTTGGCGATCAGGAAACGGCGGACGTGGCGTTCTTCGCGCACGATCTTCCAGCTCAGGGCCAGGTACGCCCGAACGCCTCGGAACACACGCTCGTGCCCACCCTTCTCCTTGACAAGGAAGACCGCCCCTCCGCAGGCGGCCAACGACACCGCCGCCGCCAGCAGGAACGGCGACGGCTTCCAGACGTGGAGCATGAACCCACCGCCCACGAGCGCAGCCCCGATCGCGAGACCACGGAGCAGGTGCTGGACGCTCAGCGCCCGCCCGTAGACCCCCCGCGGGAGCAGGTCGGGGTACAGCCCGCGGTAGGGAGGTTCGTAGACGTAGTAGGCGCAGAAGAAGGCGAAAACGAGGATCGCCGTCGTCCAGAAGTTGGGCATGAAGGCGACCAGCGCGAGGCAGAAGGCCATGGGGCCCACCGCGGCGAGCATGAACGGGCGGCGGCGGCCGAGCGGCGTGTGGAACGTGTCGCTCCACGGCCCGATCACGAGGGGGAGGACGATCGCGAACACTCCCTCGGCCGCGATCACAGCGGCGATGAGGACGGTCGAGCCTGTGAACTTGCCGAGGAGCGGCGGCAGGTAGGCGGCGGTGATCGTGATCGAGAAGGCGAGCCCGAAAGCGCCGAGACCGAGCGACCAGACCAGCCCCCGGCGTGCCTGCGGGATGTGGACCAGCTCTTCGACCGCGGCGAGTGGGCCTTGCGTCAAAGTTGGCCGAGTCTAGATGATTGCCTTCTTGAAACCCCTCGCCGGAACGCTGGTCGTCGACCTCACCCGCTATCTCCCCGGGCCCTTCGCCAGCCGGGAACTGCTCCGCTTGGGGGCGCGCGTCGTTCGCCTCGAGAGCCCCGAGGGTGATCCTCTCCGTGAGATCGCGCCCGAGTGGGACGCCGCCTTGAACGCGTGCAAGGAATCGGTCGTCTGCGACCTGAAGCGCGAGCCGGAGCTGGGCCGAGCGCTCTGCTCGCAGGCCGACGTCGTGCTCGAGGGGTTTCGCCCGGGCGTTGCCGATCGGCTCGGGATCGGGGCTGAAGATCTCCCGGAGACCGTCGTCTACTGCTCGCTGACCGGCTTCGGCTCGGATGGTCCGCACGCCGCCCGCGCCGGACACGACCTCAACTACCTCGGCTACGCGGGCGCGCTGGCGGACACCGCTCCGGCGCTTCCGCCGGTCCAGATCGCGGATCTAGGCGCAGGCGCGCTCGCCGCAGTCGTCGAGATCCTGGCCGCTCTGCTCGAGCGGGGCCGAACGGGCCGCGGCCACCGTATCGAGCTCTCGATGACGCACGGCGCGCACCGCCTCGTCGCACACCGGCTCGGCGGAGAGCCTCTCCCGCGCCTCCTCACCGGAGGGCTGGCCTGCTACCGGATCTACGCCACGTCCGACGGCCGCCATCTCACGGTCGCCGCGCTGGAGCAGCAGTTCTTCGCGAGGCTCTGCGGGTTGCTCGAACGCCCCGAGCTCGTGGAGCTCCACCTCGACCCGAAGGCACAGAAGCAGCTCGCGACCGTACTCGCCGAGATCTTCGCTTCCAAGCCGCTGGCCGCCTGGCTGCAGCTCTTCGACGGCGAGGACGTCGCCGTCGGGCCCGTCTCCACCCTTCCTGAGGCGGCACGCGAGTTCGCGGCTTCGGAGCCGGCCGGCGACGCGCCGGCCCTCGGCGAGCACACCGAGGCCTGGCGCGCGGAACTAGGCCTCTAGGCCGTAGGCCTCCGGCCGCCGGCTGGCGAGCGAGGGCAGGTTGCGCCGGACGTCCTCGAGCCGCGCCTTGTCCAGCTCGGCAGAGATCACGGCCTCCTCGTCGGGCGCCTGCGCGAGCACGATCCCCCAGGGGTCGGCGATGAGCGAGCGGCCGTAGCTCGGCCGGCCGGGCCGCGTCTCGCCGATCTGGGCCGCCGCTGCCACGTAGCAGTGGTTCTCGATCGCACGCGCCCGCAGCAGGACATGCCAGTGATCCCGGCCCGTATGCAGCGTGAAATGCGACGGCACCGTGAAAAGATCGGCACCGGCGAGCGCGAGCACTCGGTAGAGCTCGGGGAAGCGCACGTCGTAGCAGATCGAGAGACCGAGCACCCAGTCCTCGACGTGCGCGAGAGCGGGCTCCTCGCCGGGCTCCTCGGCCTCGGACTCGCGGTAGACGTGGCCGCCGACCTCGACGTCGAAGAGGTGGATCTTGCGGTAGACGACCTGGAGGCTCCCGTCCGGGTCGAAGACGAGGCAGGTGTTCGAGAGCTTCTCGCGACCTTCCCGGCGCTCGGTGATCGAGCCGCCGACGAGCGTGATCCCGTGCTGCCGCGCCCATTCCGACATCGCTTCGGCGGACTCGCCGCCCTCGATCGGCTCGGCCGCATCGTGCAGCCCCTCCGTCTCGCCGATGAAGTTCCACTTCTCCGGCAGCACGACGATCTCGGCGCCTATCGAAGCCGCGTCGGCGACGAGCCGCTCGGCCGTCTCCAGGTTGGCTGCCTTGTCGTCCCGGCTCGTCAGCTGCACGCAGGCAACGCGGATTTTCCCGTCCATGGCCTGAGGATAGTGACGCCTCAATCGGGGTGCCCAGATTCGAACTGGGGACCTCTCCGACCCGAACGGAGCGCGCTACCAGGCTGCGCCACACCCCGACGCGGAAAGGTTAGCGGCTGCCCGGCACGGTCACCTTCCCGGCACGCCCTTGGCGCGTTGTCGTGACATTTTCGCAGCTACGTTGTCGTGCAAGACAACGAAGGAGGAGAATGTGAACGTGGTGACCCTGATCGGCAACCTGGCGACCGACGTGGACGTGCGGGATGTCGGCAACGACCGCAAGGTCGCGACCTTCCTGCTTGCCGTCGACCGCCCGGGTCAGGATGCCGGCGCCGATTTCGTCCGCATCACGGCGTGGAACAGGCAGGCTGAGGTCTGCGGCCAGTATCTCGCCAAGGGGAAGCGCGTCGGCATCGACGGCCGTCTGCGCTCGAGCTCATGGGAGGACGAGACCGGCAAGCGGCGGAGCGCTGTCGAGGTGGTCGCCGGCTCGGTCGAGTTCCTCTCGCGGCCCGATCAGCCCGGCGACGGCGCCGACATCCCCTTCGAGGAAGTCGCCGCTGCGTAACTACCCCACGACAGCCTGCCGAGAGGTTATTCTTCGAGCCGATGCTTGAAGGAGGTCAGCGGGACCATTGATTCGCGCTCCCGCCAACAACGACCCTGAAGCCCGTTTGCGCGCCGCGCAGGCGGGCTTTTTCATGCCTGAACACGCAACGCCCGAAAGGAGAATCAATGGCCAACCACCTCACGCCTGAGGAGCTGTCGAAGGAGCTCGGAATCGAGCACCAGGAGGTGATCCGCGTCTGCCTCGAGGAGGCCATCCCGATCTACCAGGGCAAGATCGACAAGACGCTCTTCCAGGCGCAGCTGCAAGCGCTCAGCACCACGTCCAGCCACGAATAGCTCGAACTACTAGGCCGACTTGCGCGCCGGGGCCTTGCGCCGTGAGCGCCCGCTCGACGCCGCCTTCTTGGCAGGCGCGCCCTTCTGCTTCTTCGTCTCGGCGACGCTCTGCTTGAGCGCGTCCATCAGGTCGATGACCGGAGCCTCGGGAACCGGCTCGGGCCGCGCGATCTCCTTGCCTTCGAGCTTGGCCTCGAGCATCCGCCGAAGATCCTCGCGATAATCGTTCACGAACGCCTCGGGGTCGAACTCGCCGCTGATGCTCTCGATCACCTGCTGTGCAAGCTCGAGCTCGGGCTTCTTGACCTTGGTCTCCCCCACTGCCTCCTCGATCTCGCTCCGCGAGCGGATGTCCTCGGCGAAGAAGAGCGTCTCGAGCGCGAGCGAATCGCCGTGGGGCCGGATCAGGCAGAGGTTTTCCTTGCCCCAAAGGACGAACTTGCCGATCGCCGCCATGCCCGTTTCCCTCATCGCCTCGAGCAGCAGAACATAGGGCCGGCGCTGGGCCTCCGCGCTCGCAGGCGCCAAGTAGTACGTGCGGTCGAAGTAGACCGGATCGACGTCGGCGAGCCTCACGAAGCGCAGAATCTCGATCGATGATGAGCGCTGCAGCGCAATCGCCTCGAGGTCGTCCTCCTCCACCATCACGAACTCGCCCTTCGAAACCTCCCACCCCTTGACGAGCTCGTCGGCCTCGACGTCACGCTCGTGGAACGGGCAGTAGCGCTTCTGCTTGATCGGCGTCCCGCATTCGCGGTGAAGCGTGCGGAAGGCGATGTCGGACCGCTGCGTCGCTACGGCAAGCCCGATCGGGATGTTGACGAGCCCGAAGCTGATCGATCCGTTCCAGATGGTGCGCATTCGACTCCGATTCTAGTGGGAAGGAGTGTTTCTGCCCCGATCCCGCAGCTCCTTCTAAGCTTGCTCGATGGCTTCGAAGCGCACGATTCCGGCGCTCTGGCAGAAGGCGGTCTCCGAGCAGAGAGACTTCCCCGCCTATCTCGTCGAGACCGCGGAGGGCTGGAAGCCGGTCTCCTGGGAGGAGGCCGCGCGGCGCGTCGAGGAGATCGCGTTCGGACTGCTCGATCTCGGGATCAAGAAAGGCGATGCGTTCGGGATCCTCTCGTCCACCCGGCTCGAGTGGGTGCTCGTCGACCTCGCGCTGGCGCGGATCGGAGCGGTCACCGCGCCGATCTACATGAACAGCTCGCCGGCCGACTGTGCGTACATGCTCGGCCTCGTCCAGGCGGTCGGGGTCTTCGTCGAGGAAGGGATCGGGCTCGCGCCGCGGCTGCAGCACGTGATCTCGTTCGACGAGCTCGACGCGCTGGAGGCGCGAGGCTGCGCCTACCGCGAACAGCATCCGGACTCGCTCGCAAGGGCCGAGGCGGCGGTCGACGAGGAGGACCTCTTCACCTTTATCTACACGTCCGGCACGACCGGCCCGCCCAAGGCCTGCATGATCCGGCACCGGAACTACTACGCGATGGCCGCGACCGTCGATCTCGTGGACGAGTTCACGATGCGCGCCGACCTCCTGCTCCTCTACCTGCCGCTGGCGCACAATTTCGGCCGGCTTCTGCACCTCCTCGGCGCCTACGAGGGCTACACGGTCGCGCTCCTCTCCGATCCGTACCGGACCGCCGACGCCCTCCCGGAGGTGAAGCCGACAGTGCTCCCTAGCGTGCCGCGCCTGTACGAGAAGGTGCACACGCGCATCACGGCGCAGTTCGAGGAGCTCAGCGGCCCGCGCAAGCGCCTCGCGGACTGGGCGCTACGAATCGGCTACGAAGCGAGCCCGTACAAGCGCCGGGGCGAGGCGCTTCCCGCTTGGCTCGGGTTCCGACACCGAATCGCCGACCGGCTCGTCTATTCGAAGGTGAAGGAGCGGCTCGGGGGCAAGCTTCGGCTGGCGATCTCGGGCGGCGCGCCGCTCGCCAAGGAGATCGGGGAGTTCTTCCATGCGCTCGACATCCTCATCCTGGAGGGGTACGGCCTCTCTGAGTGCACGACCGCCTGCTCGGTGAACCAGCCGGGCAAGGTCAAGTTCGGCACGGTCGGCCCCGTCCTTCCGGGCTTCGAGGTCAGGATCGCCGAGGACGGCGAGATCCTGATCCGAAGCGACACGGTCTTCGCCGGCTACTACGCGGACGACGAGGCGACGCGGGAGGCCGTCGACGCCGAGGGCTGGCTCCACTCCGGTGACATCGGCGAGCTCGACGAGGAAGGCTTCCTCAGCGTCACCGACCGCAAGAAGGACATCATCGTGACCGCCGGCGGAAAGAACGTCGCTCCGCAGAACCTCGAAAACGCGCTCAAGTCCGCCAGGCCGGTGTCGCAGGCGCTCGTCGTCGGCGATCGCCGCCCCTATCTCGTCGCCTTGATCACGCTGGACGAGGAGGAGGCGGCGAAGAACAACCCGGCCGAGGTCGAGCGGGAGATAGCGGAGCTCATAGACGAGGTCAACCGCGACCGCTCGCGCTTCGAGCAGATCAAGAAGTTCACGATCCTGCCGCGGGACTTCTCAGCGGAGGCGGACGAGGTGACACCGACGATGAAGCTCAAGCGGCGTGTCTGCGAGGAGCACTTCGCCGCGGAGATCGATGGGCTCTACGAGTCGGGCTAGAGCCGCCTGGCGCCCACGAAGCCTGAGGCGTAGTAGCCCGAGAGGCTGGAGATCTTGACCACGTCGCCGGTGTGGGGCGCGTGGATGAACTGGCCGCCGCCGATGTAGATGCCCATGTGGCCAAGGCCGTAGAAGAAAACGAGGTCGCCGGGCTCGAGCTGGCTCATGGAGACGGGCGTGCCGTACGCGTACATCATCGCCGCGTTGTGCGGCAGCGAGACCCCCACCTGGGCGTAGACGTACATGACGAAGCCCGAGCAGTCGAATCCGGACGGGCTCGCGCCGCCCCAGACATAGGGAACGCCGAGGTACTGCATCGCGATGCCGACGACCCCACCGTATTGACTCGGAGGCGCGGCGACCGGAGCGGCCGTCTCGGACGGAGCCGTCGTACTCGGGGTTGCGACGAGCGTGGGCGGCGCAGCAGCGGCCGCGGCGGCCCGCGCGCGCGCCTGACGGGCCAGCTCGGCCTGGCGCGCCGCCTCCTCGGCCTTGATCCGCTCGATTTCCGACCGGATCGAGGCGACGAGCTGCTTGCGCTGAGTGAGCTGGCTCTCGATCGACGCCTTCTGGTTCGCCCGCTCCTGAACGACCTGGGCCTGCTGCGCGCGCGCGTCCTTCAACCGTACGCGGTGGTTCTTGACCTGCCCCTTGAACGCAATTACCTGCCGGTGGATCTGGACGTCCTGGCCCGAGACGCTGTTCACCGTCTCGACGCGGCCGAGCAGGTCGGCGATGTTCCCCGCGCCGAGCAGGATTCCGAGCGTCGAGGTCTCGCTTCCGGTGGTATACAGCGAGATCAGGCGGGCCGACAGCACATGCTCGGAGCGGCGCAGGTTGGCGCGGGCTACGTGCAGCTCGTGCAGGTTTGTCCGGAGATTGGCCTGAATCTGGTTGAGCCTGTCGGTGGCGAGGTTGTACGCCTCGATCGCCCGCTCCATGCTGGAGTCAAGCTGCTGAATCTCGCCCAGGACATGCTGAACCTCAGCCTGCTTGGAGGCTACTGCAGAAGAAGGCTCACCGAGGGCGGGAGCGGCCCCAACAAGCACCGCCGCCGAGAAGGCAAGAACAGCGATCGCCGCTCTCTCCCTCCACCCATGACGACCTCCTTCCGCCCGGTCTCCCGGACGTGTAGGAAGGATTCCGTACGTCACAAGCACGGCACCCTAGCAAGCCTGCCGGATGATCGCAAGCCGTCACAAACCGCATAAACACGCCAAAACGTGGCGAAACAGCCAAAAAGGGCGCATATGCACAAAGTCAGCATCGCTCTGGTACCGTCAACCGCCGTGCCTGGCCGGTTCTCTGTTCGAGCGCTTGTGCTCACAGCATCCGTCGCTTTCTTGGCGGGCCTGCTCCTTCCTGCCTCCGGGGGAGCCGGCTCGGGCTCCCAGCTTCGGCAGCGGGCGGATCGGCTGCGGGGCGAGAACTCGACCCTCGCGACCCGCTCGAGGTCTGCGGTCGTCGAGCTGTACGCGCTCGAAAGCCGTTTGAGCGCCGCCCAGGCAAGGGTCGCTTCCCTCCGCACGCAGTCACTCGCTGTCCAGCGGGAGCAGGCATCGGCTCGGCAACACCTCGCGATCGTCCACCGCGTTCTCGCCGTATCGCAGCAGCATCTTCGCGCCCGGCTGGTGGAGCTGTACGAGGGGGACGAGCCCCATGGGACTCTTGCCATCTTCCTCGGCGCGCAGTCGCTGGGAGACGTCGTAACGCGGCTTGACCATCTCGGCAATTTCGCCGCTCAGGACCGAACGATGATCCGGGAGGCGCATACGGCACGGCTCTCGCTGAGGAAGCTGACACGCTCGCTCGCGACCAGAGCCTCTCGTCTGAAAGAGCTCGAGAGCAGCGCAGCGGCCGCGGCGGCGTCGCTCAAGAGCGCCAGGCAGGATCGCCTCGGCTACATCGCCGGCCTTCGCTCGCAGCAGCGCCTGAACGCCTCGCAGATCTCTTCGCTGGACCGGCAGGCTTCCGAAGCGGATGCGCGCGCCCACGAGCTGGCCGCCCAGCAGGCGGTCAGCCCCCCGCCGGCTCCGGTCCAGGCGCCCGCCCCCTCAGGAGGCGCACGAGCCATGACCGTTGTCTCCACGGCGTACGCGCTGACAGGGACGACGGCAACGGGCATTCCCGTCGGCCCTGGAATCGTGGCGGTCGACCCCACCGTGATCCCGCTCGGAACGCGAATGACGATTCCGGGCTACGGAGAGGGTGTCGCAGCCGATACCGGCTCTGCGATTCAAGGCGCGATGATCGACGTCTGGGTTCCGACCGAGGCGCAGGCGATCATCTGGGGCCGCAAAACTCTTACGATTTATCTCCACTAGCCCCGGGTACACTGGGCCCACGGCCTTGTGCCGAGGGGATCAAGTGGGAGAACCGGAAGCAACGAGGGGTGTAGCGCCGGACGGGGTTCGCGTCGTTCTCGTCGACGATCACGACCTGTTCCGCAGCGGCCTGCGGACGCTGCTCGAGGAGCAGGGAGTCGAGGTAGTCGGTGAGGCAGCCCGCGGCGAGGAGGCGGTCGAGCTCGTCGAGCAGCTCGCGCCGGAGGTCGTGCTCATGGACCTGGACATGCCGGGCATGGGCGGCGTCGCGGCGACCCGCCTGATCCTGGCGGCGATGCCGATGACGAAGGTGCTCGTGCTGACGATTTCGGAGCAGGACAGCGACGTGATGGACGCGATCGTCGCCGGCGGCTGCGGCTACCTGCTCAAAGACTCCTCGGTTGACGATCTGCTGCTCGGGATCGAGTCCGCCCGGGTCGGCGAATCCCTGATCTCGCCCGCGATCGCGGTCAAGGTCCTCCAACGGGTGCGGGCATCGTCGATGGATCCCGATGCGGTCGAGAAGATCAAAGCGGAGCTGACCGCGCGGGAGCTCGAGGTTCTACGGCTGATCGCGAATGGGAAGGACAACGCGCAGATCGCACGGGATCTCTTCATCTCGTCCAAGACGGTCAAGAACCACATCTCGAACATCCTCGCCAAGCTCCAGATCTCGAACCGCATCCAGGCCGCCGTGTACGCCGTAAAAAGCGGTTTGAGCTAGGCGGCGGAGGCCTCGCTGCGTAGAGCAGCGAGGCGGCCGCGAAGCCGGCCGAGCTCGTCGTCGAGCTTCGCCACTTGCCGCTGGAGCCGCAGACGCCTGGTCTCGAGCGAGAGAGCGCGGGCGTAACCGTCGGTCAGCGCGCGCTCGACTTCCTCGCGCGAGTCAGCGCTTTCGAGCAGCGCTTCGATCCGGTTCAGGAGTTCAGTCGTCTGTGGCAAGGTCTTTCCAGCTCCTCGCGACGATTATGAGACACGAAGCCCCAACTTTCCATAGGCCGAACGGCCCATCTTCTCCGGCGGCATTACCCACCGCCGAGGCGGACATCCGGCCCCCGGTCGAGAATTGCCGCGTGCGGAAGCGACGCGCAGTCCTCGTGGCGGCCACCCTTCTCCTGCTCGTCGGCGCGCCTCAGGCCCTCGGAGGCGCACAGAGCCCGCTCGCCCGGAGGCTCGACCGCGCGCTTCAGGTTCCGCAAGTGATCCCGTCGCGTTCAGCAGCGATCGCCGTCGACCTGAAGACGGGGGAGGTCGTCTTCCAGCGGCACCGGTCGCTCTCGCTCGCGCCCGCCTCGAACGAGAAGCTCACGGTCACGTACGGCGCGCTGACGACGCTCGGCCCTTCCTTCAGATTCAGAACCGAGGTGGTCGGAGAGGGCGGCCAGACGGGGATGGTCTGGCACGGAGACCTCATCCTGAAGGGCTACGGCGACCCGACGCTCTCCTCCGACGACCTCAAGAGCCTGGCCAGACAGGTGCATTCCGCCGGAATCAAGCACGTGACCGGCCGCATCCTGGGAGACGAGTCGTTCTTCGATGCGAAACGAGGCGTCACGGGCTGGAAGTCGTACTACTACTTCGAGGAGTCGCCGCCGCTCTCGGCCCTCACCGTCGACCGCGCCACCTATCGCGGCCATCAGGTCTCCCGCCCGGCGGCTGCTGCGGCGACGGGCTTTCGCCGGGCGCTGCTGGCCGCCGGGGTCTCGGTTCGAGGAGCCGCCGGCGAGGGACGGGCAACGGAGCCGGCCTTGAAGCTGGCAATCGTCCGGTCGCAGCCGCTGCTGAAGATCATGCGCTTCATGGACCGCGAAAGCGACAACTTCACGGCCGAGCTCTTGCTCAAGCAGCTCGGTGCGCTGGCGGGACGAGGCACGTCTGCTCGCGGCGCGCTCATGGTCCGGCGGACGCTCTCCGAGGCGGGAATCCCACTCGAGGGAGTTCGCCTCGTGGACGGCTCCGGCCTTTCGCTCCTCGACCGGCTCACAGCCCGCTCGCTCGTGGGGATCCTCCAGGCCGCCTGGGCCGACACGAGCTTGCGCCGGCCTTTCTTCTCCCTCCTGGCCGTTGCGGGCCACAACGGAACCCTGCGGAAGCGCCTGCTGACGCCGCCGGCACGCGGTCACATCCACGCCAAGACGGGAACCACCGACGAGGCCTCGTCGCTGTCCGGTTATGTCAAGGGGCGATACGCCTTCGCCATCCTGCACAACGGCAGCCCGCTCGCGACCTGGTGGGCCAAGCAGGCCGAGGATCGGTTCGTGACCGTGCTAGTTAGAGCGAAGTAACTGGCGGAGATCGGCCTCGGACAACACGGGGACGCCGGCCTTCCGGGCCTTGTCGAGCTTCGTTCCGGGATTCTCGCCGGCAACCACGCCCGCCGTCTTGCCGGACACCGACCCGGATATCTTGGCCCCGAGCGCTTGGAGCGCGGCGGCCGCCTCCTCCCGTGTGAATTCCTCGAGCGTCCCGGTAATGACGTAGGTGCGTCCCGAGAGTGGCCCCTCCCGAGGGCGGGCCTCTGCCCCGGCCTTCATCCGCAGGCCGAGCTCGGCGAGCTCGGCAACGAGGACGCGGTTCTGCTCGTCCGAGAACCACTCGGCGATCGCCTCCGCCCGCTCGGGTCCGACGCCCTCGACCTCCTCGATCTCCTCCTGGCTCGCCGCCATGAGCTTCTCCACGGTGCCGAAGTGGCGCGCGAGACTCTGGGCAGTCACCCAGCCGACGTCCGGGATGTTGAGGCCGAAGAGGACGCGGTTGAACGGCTGCTTCTTAGAGCGGGCGATCGCCTCGATTGCGTTCCGGGCGGAGATCTCACCGTACCCTTCGAGCTCCGCCAACTGCTCCGCGTTCAGCCGGTATAGGTCCGGCATCGAGCGCAGAATCCCCTCAGCCCAGAGCCGCCGCACGAACTGCTCGCCCACGCCCTCGATGTCCATCGCCGCGCTGACCCAGTTGATCAGCGTCTCGAGCCCGCGCGAGGGACACGCCCGGTTGGGGCAGCGGTGCATCGCCTCGCCTTCCGGCTTGACCACCTCTGTTCCGCAGAGCGGACAGTGCGTCGGCATCTTCCACGGCCTCGTGCCGCGCTTGTGTGCGCCCGCCGGCCCGACCACTTGCGGGATCACGTCGCCGGCGCGCTGGACGATCACGAGGTCTCCCTCGCGGATGTCCTTGCGGTTGATGTCCTCCTCGTTGTGAAGCGTGGCCCGCGAGACGGTGACACCTCCGACCTCGACCGGTTCCAGCTCCGCCCAGGGGTTCAGGGCGCCCGTCCGGCCGACCCGGACGCGGATCTTCAGGAGCTTCGTCTGCGCGGTCATGGGCGCCCACTTGAAGGCACGCGACCAGCGCGGACGGCCGTGCAGCGCGCCGAGGCGCCGCTGCTGGTCGAGCGAGTCGACCTTGATCACGATCCCGTCGATCTCGTAGTCGAGCTCGACCCGTCGCGCCTCCCATTCGCGGCAGACGCGGGCAACGGACTCGAGCGTGTGGTGCCGCTCGGCGAACGGATTCGTGCGGAACCCGTGCTCGCGAAGCCACTCGAGGATCTCGAAGTGCGAGTCGAACCCAAGGCCCTCGTAGTGGCCGACGCCGTACATCCAGATCGAGAGGTCGCGCTCGGCCGTGATCGTCGGGTTGAGCTGGCGCAGCGACCCAGCGGCTGCGTTCCGTGGGTTCGGTGCCGTCTTCTTGCCCTCCCCCACCAGGCGCTCATTCAGACGCTGGAAGGACGTGAGCGGCATGTACACCTCGCCCCGCGCTTCCAGCACAGGCGGGGGCGCATCCGCGCGAATTCGCAGCGGAATCGCCTTGATCGTGCGCAGGTTGGGTGTGATCTGCTCGCCGCGGGCGCCGTCGCCCCTCGTCGCGCCCCGGACGAGTTCGCCGCTTTCGTACACGAGCGAGACGGCCGAGCCGTCGATCTTGGGCTCGGTCACATAGGCGACCGGCTCGTCGGTTCCCAGGCGCTTGCGAACGTCGTCGGCCCACTTGCGCAGCGAGTCCTCGTCGGTCACCTTCTCGAGCGAGCCCATCGGCTGCAGGTGCTCGACCTTCTCGAACTTGTCGGAGGGAGGCGCCCCGACGCGGGTCGTCGGTGAGTTCGGATCCCGCAGCTCGGGGTGCTCCTCCTCGAGCCGGACGAGCTCGTCGTAGAGCCGGTCGTACGCGGCGTCGGAGACCTCGGGGTCGTCGAGGACGTGGTAGCGGTAGAGGTGGTAGTCGATCTGCTCGCGCAGCTCGGCCACGCGATCGGCCGTTGTCTTCGTCTTCGAGGCCACCATCCGATGCTATAGCGGGCGCAGTTCCGTTGATCCTTTGCTCCGAACTGTGGTAAAAGAACGCTTAAGCCCGAGCTGGTTCAATCGGGTCTGCGGCGGCAGCGGCGTTTGCCGGGGAGTGGTTTGCCATCCGCGCCACTCCGACAAAGGAGTTATTCGATGAGGCGCATCGCTTTGGTCACCGTTCTAGCCCTCGCCCTTGCAGCCGTTTCGGCCGGCACGGCCAGCGCGGCCGGCAAGAACGGATTCTTCAAGACCTCCAACAACCGGATCTGGTGCGGTTGGGGCTACGGAGGCGGCACCGGCTTCGTGGTGTGCGGGATCAAGAACGGCTACCTGAAGCCGAAGCCCAAGAACACCTGCAAGCACATCGACTACGTGGGCAACAGAATCGCCTTCAACGCGACCGGAAAGGCGAAGATCCAGCCCTGCGCCGGAGATGCCGGGCCGTTCGCAAATCCGAAGGCGACCAAGGTGCTCGCGCCCGGGAAGACGTGGAGCGGAGGCGGCATGTCCTGCACCGCGATCAAGTCGTCGTCGGTGAAGTGCAAGAACAAGTCGAAGCACGGCTTCAAGATGACGACGCCGGGCCCGTACCAGCTGTTCTAGTAACCGACGCGGACGAGGTAGAGGCCCCACGGCGCCGCCGTGGGGCCCGCCTGCTCGCGCGACCGCCCGTTCACGAGCGCTCCACGAGGAGCATCAGGCCGTCGATCTCCCGGACCAGCACGCTCTCGCCGGCATCCACAGGTGCCGGGGAACGCGCCCGCCAAAGCTCTCCGTGGACACGGATCCAGCCTTCGGGCCGCAACGCCTCGACCACCTCCCCACGTGCGCCGATCATCGCCTCCGCGCCCACCGTCGGGCGTGCGCGATGCGTCCACCAGAACCAGAATCCGGTCTGGCTGACCTCGATCATGGCGGCGCAGATGATCGCCACCCCGCCCCACGGAGACGGGAGCAGGAAGAACGTCAACAGGATCGCGGCGATGAGAATCACGGCTTACGCGAACCGCTCGACCCTTGTGCCGGCGCCGAGCAGGCCGCCGAGCGCGACCGCGAAAACGGCGCCCACTCCCGCCAGGTGCCAGGGCCAGTCGACGAGATTGAAGAGCAGGAACGACGCGACCGCGGGCCCGAGCAGCCAGGCCGCCGGCGAGTTGCGGGCTCGCCACAGCGTCCGCGCAACCGCTGCGTAGAGCGCGAGCCCGAGCCCAAGCCCGAGGAGGCCGAGCTCGACTCCCAGCTCCAGCGGGAGGTTGTGCGCGAAGCGAGTCACTCTACGGCGGTGAGATTGGCGCTCGGCCGTCGCCGCCAGGAAGCTGCCCGCCCCGTAACCCTGCAGCGGGCGCTCGAGCACGGCGTGGTACGAGGCGCGCCAGAGCTCGGTCCGGCCATGGGTCAAGCTCCCATGGACGTCATAGCGGCGCGCGCTGAGAGGTCCCGCGCTGAGCAACCCGGCTGCGACTGCTATCCCGATAACGGCAGCGGCAGCCGCGAGCGCCCCGTACCGCGACACCTTCGGGGGCACAAGTAACACAGTGTTACTTGCTTGCCGCCTCAGCAGCGCCCACGCAACCGGAGCCACAACGAGGACTGCGACGAGAGCCGCCAGGCGGCCGCTGTCTCCCGGTGCATGCCGCGGTGTCCAGCCGCCGAGCAACTCGTGGAAGACGACCGCGGCGCACGCGAACAGCGCGATTGCCGCGACGACCAGCGACCTCGAGGCTCGGACAGTACGCCCGGGAGCCGCGAGCGCGATTCCCAGCACGGCGGCGGCCAGCGCCAGGCTGAGACGGCTTACGGCCAGGACGAGCACGCCTGCGGCGAGAGCGGCCCCGGCGGCAGCGGCGGCCGCGACCACCAGTCGCGCGCGGCCCATCGCAGTGAGGAGCGGCGGGAGAGCGCAGACCTGAACGAGTGCAAGCGCCGGCGCATAGCCGAACGGGCCTTCGGGGGCCCAGCCGCCGTCGATGCGCTCGGCGAACGCGGATGAATACAACGCAACTGCAACCAGGCCGCAGAGCGCCGCCACTCCCGCGGCGACCGCGACGGCGGCGCCGGCTCGGGAGAGAGGCAGGCGCGCCGCGCCCACCGCAAGGGCAAGAGTTGCGTAGGCGGCCGCAAGCGCGCCGGCGCGAATGGCTACCCCGGGGCCCGCGCTCGTCCAAGCCGCCGACACTGCGGCCAGCACCGCAATTGCAAGCAGGATCAGGATGGGCGCGCTTCGGAGCAGTCGGAGCGCGCGCCGACGATCGAGAGCAATAGCTGCGAAGCCTGCCGCCGCAGCGATCCCCGCGAAGGCCCACTGCGGGCCGGCTTCGAAGCCGCCGCCCCAGGCGACCGGAGCCGCGAGGCCGGCTAGGAGCAGGAGGACGAGCAGCGCCCGCACGGCGCCATTCTCACGCCTCGGGTGGTGTCTCTGACGTTCCTGGAGCGCCGCTCGCCAAGGAGGCTAGCCCCGCGGGCCGCGGACAGTACATTCAGGGCGTGTAGTCGACGAGCTCGAGGTATGCCATGTTCGCGGCGTCGCCCTGGCGCGGGCCGAGCTTGACGATCCGCGAGTAGCCGCCGGGACGGTCGGTGAAGCGCGGCGCAACCTCGGAGAAGAGCTTGTGCACGACGTCCTGCGACCGGAGGTACGCGAGGGCCTGGCGCCGCGCGTGGATGTCCCCACGGCGGCCGAGCGTGATCATCTTCTCGGCGATGGGGCGAACCGCCTTCGCCTTCGCCTCCGTGGTCGTGATCCGCCCGTGCTCGATCAGCGCGCCGGTGAGGTTCGCGTACAGCGCCTTCCGATGGGCCGAGTCGCGGCCGAGCTTCTTCCCAGCGCGCTGGTGCCGCATCTTAAGCTCCGCGGCTCCCTTCAACCAGGGGCGGAGCGGGCGTTTCTGAGCGTCGAGGCCGGTGCATCCTGCCGCCAGCGGCGTCAGCCGTCGGCGGAGCCGGGCTTTGCCCGGCGAGAGCAGACGGCGACCAGGGACGCACGCTAGCCCTCGTCGCCCCGCAGGTTCAGTCCATGCGTCGCGAGTGTCTCCTTGACCTCCTCGATCGACTTGCGGCCGAAATTGGGGATCGCCGCAAGCTCGGACTCGGTCTTCGAGACGAGCTCTCCGATCGTCTCGATGCCCACACGCTTGAGGCAGTTGTACGAGCGGACGCCCAGCTCGAGCTCCTCGATGGGGAAGTTCTCCATCGCGTGCCTGACGGGCGCCTCGGCGACATCGTCCGCCGCGGCCTCGCCGAAGCCCTCGATCTTCTCGATGTCGGTGAAGATCGCGAGCTGGCGGATTAGGATCTCGGATGCCTGCGCGACGGCGTCCTTCGGGTTGATCGACCCGTCGGTGCTGATGTCGAGCCGGAGCTTGTCGTAGTCGGTGCGCTGGCCTACACGGGCTGCCTCGACGTCATAGGAGACGCGCCGCACGGGCGAGAAGATCGAGTCGACCGGAATCACGCCGATCGTGTGCTCCTCGCCGCGGTTCAGCTCAGCCGGGACGTATCCGCGGCCGCGCCCGATCACGAGCACGATCTCGAACTTTGCCTTGCCCGAGAGGTGGGCGATCTCGAGGTCGGGGTTGAGGATCTCGAGGTCGGCAGGCGCGTCGATGTCGCCCGCCGTGACCGTCCCGGGGCCCTTCTTTGTCAAGTAGACCTCCACTTCTGAAGCCTCACCGTGCAGCGTGCAGATCAGGTTCTTGAGGTGGAGGATGATGTCGGTCACGTCCTCCTTCACGCCCGGAAGGGTCGTGAACTCGTGCTGGACACCCTCGATCTTGACCGAGGTGACGGCCGCTCCTTCCAGCGAGGAAAGGAGGACGCGGCGCAGCGAGTTGCCGAACGTGTAGCCGAAGCCGCGGTCGAGCGGCTCGATCACGAACACGCCGCGGGTGTCCTCGACCTCTTCGTGGACGATCCTCGTCTGGAGTTCCGTCGGACTGGTAGTGCGAGTTGCCATGTGTTCCTTTCGCGTTCAGGGGCCGAAAGCCCCGGAGAGTTACTTGGAGTAGAGCTCGACGATCAGCGATTCCTGGACCGGCGTGTCGATCTCTTCACGCTCGGGCCACTTGAGTACTTTTCCGGTCAGGCCGTCGTGGTCGGCCTGGAGCCACGGCGCCACGGACGCGGTCAGGTCGGTCGCGTCCCGGATGACGGCCTCGGCGGAGCTCTCCGGCGTCACGGTGATGATGTCGGAAGGCTTCACGCGGTAGCTCGGGATGTTGACCCGCCTGCCGTTGACGTGGAAGTGGCCGTGCCGGACAAGCTGGCGCGCCTGCGCGCGCGAGGCGGCGAAGCCGAGCCGGTAGACGACGTTGTCGAGCCGAGTCTCGAGCATCCGCAGCAGCTCCTCGCCGGTGACGCCGGAGCCCTTCGCCGCCTTAGCGTAGTAGGTGCGAAACTGCTTCTCGAGCAGGCCGTAGTACCGCCGCGCCTTCTGCTTCTCACGCAGCTGCTGTAGGTACTCGGACTGCTTGATCCGGCCGCGCCCGTGCTCGCCGGGCGGATAGCTGCGACGCTCGATTGCGCACTTCTCGGTCAGGCAGCGCTCGCCCTTGAGGAAGAGCTTCATCCCCTCGCGGCGGCACTGCTTGCACTTGGGAGAGCGGTCGCGCGCCATCAGACCCTCCGCCGCTTCCGGGGGCGCACGCCGTTGTGGGCCTGCGGCGTCACGTCCTTGACGCCGAGAATCTCGAGGCCGGCAGCCTGCAGCGAGCGAATCGCGGTTTCCCGGCCCGAGCCGGGGCCCTTCACGAAGACCTCGACCTTCTGCAGGCCGTGCTCCATCCCCTTGCGCGCGCACGAGTCGGCGGTGACCTGCGCCGCGAAAGGCGTCGACTTGCGCGAGCCTTTGAAGCCCGCCGAGCCGGCCGATTCCCAGACGATGACGTTGCCGTCCTTGTCGGTGAGCGTGACGATCGTGTTGTTGAACGAGGTCTTGATGTGCGCTTGGCCGATCGCGATGTTCTTGCGTACGCGGCGTCGGCGGCCGGTCTGTCTCCTCGGAGGGGCCATCAGGTCTTCTGGACCGTCTTCTTGCCGCGTCCGACGGTCTTCTTCGGGCCTTTGCGGGTGCGCGCGTTGGTCTTCGTCCGCTGGCCGCGCACGGGCAGGCCGCGACGGTGGCGAAATCCACGATAGGACCCGATCTCGGACAGACGCTTGATCGCCTGGGAGCGGTCGCGGCGGAGGTCGCCCTCGACCTGGAGGTTCGAGTCGATGTAGTCGCGCAGCTTCGTGATCTCCTCGTCGGTCAGGTCGCGAATCTTGGTGTCGGGCGAGAGCCCGAGCGCCTCGCAGACCTGACGCGCAGCCGAGCGCCCGATGCCGAAGATGTACGTGAGCCCGACCTCGAGCCGCTTCTCACGCGGAAGGTTGACCCCGGCGATTCTGGCCATTCTCCTAGCCCTGCCTCTGCTTGTGCCGCGGGTTCGGGCAGATGACCATGGTGCGACCGTTCCGCTTGATCACACGGCAGCGCTCGCACATGGGCTTGACTGAAGCTCGGACTTTCATCGTCTTATGGTTCGATCTCCTTCGACGCTTGCAGACGAACCGCGCTCTCGGAGCGCGGTCTGGGGACAGGACACAGCACAGCACGGCCTTTGGCCGACGAGTCGATCATGGTAGCAAAGCTGCCTTTATCTCCGCGGGCGCCGTGAGGACGCGCGGGCCCTCTTCGGTGATGGCGATCGTGTGCTCGAAATGGGCCGCCAACGAGCCGTCCTCGGTGGAAATCGACCAGTTGTCGTCATGGAGATAGATCTCGGGCGAGCCCACGCTGATCATCGGCTCGATCGCAAGCGTCATGCCCGTCTTCAGCAGCGGCCCGCGGCCGGCTTTTCCAAAATTGGGGATCTGCGGCTCCTCGTGCATCGAGCGGCCGACGCCGTGGCCGACGAGGCTGCGAATCACCGAGAAGCCGCGGCTCTCGGCCGCCTGCTGGACGGCGGAGGAGATGTCCCCCACGCGTCGACCCCCACGCGCCTGGTCGATTCCGGCGTCGAGCGCCGCCTGGCAGGCTTCGAGCAGGCGCTCGGCCTCGGAGCTGATCTCCCCCACCGGAAACGTGTACGCGGAATCCGCCACGAAGCCTTTGAGCGTCACCCCCACGTCAACCGAGAGCAGATCTGCCTCCTCCAGCTCATAAGGGCCGGGGATCCCGTGAACGACCATGTCGTTGGGCGAGAGGCATACCGACGCGGGATAGCCGCGGTAGCCCTTGAACGTCGCAATGCCGCCGCGAGAGCGGATGAACGCGTCCGCGAGCGTGTCGAGCTCCTTGGTGGTCGTGCCGGGACGGACGTGCTCGCCGATGAGCGCGATCGTCTCGGCGACGACCCGGCCCGCCTCGGCCATCGTCTCGATCTCCCCTGGGGATTTACGAACGATCATTTGCGAACCAGGACTTCGTCCAGCGCCTGCTGGATCTCCTCGAACACGGCATCGATCGAACGCTCGGCGTGAATGCCGACGAGCTTGCCCTGAGCCCGGTAGTACTCGACGAGCGGCTCGGTCTCGGCGTGGTAGATCTCGAGCCGCTTGGAGATTGCCTCGGTGATGTCGTCGGCGCGTCCTTCCATCTCACCCCGCTTGAGCAGGCGCTCCATGCAGGCCGTGTCCGAGATCTGGAGCTGGAACACGATCGACAGCTCGCGTCCCAGGTGGCGCAGCATCTCGTCGAGCGCGTGGGCCTGCTGCATCGTGCGCGGGAAGCCGTCGAGGACGAAGCCGCCGTTCGCATCCTCGTCGGCAAGCCGCGTGCGAATCAGGTCGACCATCAGCTCGTCGGGGACCAGCTCGCCGCGGTCGTAGATCGGCTTCACCTTGCGGCCGAGCCCGGTGCCGTCCTCGATCGCGTGGCGCAGCATGTCGCCGGTCGCAATGTGGGCGAGCCCGTAGGCCTCCGAGATGCGCGCCGCCTGGGTTCCCTTTCCGGAGCCTTGCGGCCCCAGGAGCAGTATTTGCACTATTTGAGAAAGCCTTCGTAGGAGCGCATCATCATCTGCGACTCCATCTGACGCATCGTGTCCAGCGCAACGCCGACGACGATGAGCACCGAGGTTCCACCGAGCGCTCGCGACGTCGCGTTCGAGAATCCGAAGTAGCGGATGAAGAGGCTCGGGGCGACAGCCACGGTGGCCAGGAAGAGCGATCCGGGCAGCGTCAACCGCGTCAGCACGCGGTCGAGATACGAGGCCGTGGGCGGGCCCGGGCGGATCCCGGGGATGTAGCCGCCCTGCTTCCTCAGCTGGTCGGCCTGGTCGACCGGATTGAATTGGACCGCGGTGTAGAAGTACGTGAAGATCACGATCAGGAGAGCCTCGAGCCCGAGGTAGGAGAGGTCGGTCGGGTTGAAGTGCGAGTTGATGAAATTCTGGGTCGCGGGGAAGAACTGCCCCATCGTCGGCGGGAACGCCATCACGGCGGCGGCGAAGATCACCGGGATCACGCCCGCCATGTTCACGCGCAGCGGCATGTACGTCGTTCCCCCTGTGGTCTGCCGGCGGCCGATGATGCGCTTGGCGTACTGGATCGGGATGCGGCGCTGGCCTTCCTGCACGTAGACGACGGCCACGACGACGGCGATCGCGATCAGCGGGAAGAAGAGCTTCTCCATCGGCCCGCCCGTGTACCAGGCGACCACGCCCGCGGGCGCGCTCGTGAGAATCGAGGCGAAGATCAGCAGCGAGATGCCGTTACCGACGCCCCGCTTGGTGATCAGCTCGCCCATCCACATCAGCAGCGCGGTTCCTGCGGTGAGGGTGATCACGAGCAGCACGAACCGGCCGGCGTTGTACTGCAGCGCGCCCTGCCGGTGGAAGAGATAGGCGTAGCCGGCCGACTGCGCCAGCGCGAGGGCGACCGTCAAGTAGCGGGTGTACTGCGTGATCTTGGCCGTGCCCGCCTCGCCCTCTTTCTGGAGAGCCTCCAGCCTGGGAACGACGACCGTCAGGAGCTGGAGGATGATCGAGGCGGTGATGTAGGGCATGATCCCGAGCGCGAAGATCGCGAAGCGGGAGAGCGCCCCGCCCGAGAACACGCTCAGGAGGTTGAGGATCGTGCCTCCCTGGCCGTTGAAGTAATCCTCGATCTGCTTCGAGTCGACGCCGGGGGCCGGCATCCACGACCCGAGCCGGTACAGCGCGAGGATGAGCCCCGTGAAGAGAACGCGCCGGCGCAGCTCCGGTACCCGCCAGGCGTTGGCGAGCCAGGCGAACATCAGTCAGCTTCCTCCCGCTCAGCCTCCGCTTCTGGCTCTTCTTCCGGTGCTTCTGTCTCCTCGGCCTCGTCGGCCTGCTCGCTCTGCTCGGTCTCTTCGCTCTGCTTGGTCTCTTCGGTCTGCTTGGTCTCTTCGGCCTCAGGCTGGGGGGCGGGCGCAGCCTTCTTGCGCCGCCGGCGCTTCTTCGGCGGCACGTCGTCGCGGAGCGCGGTGACCGTTCCGCCGGCGGCCTCGATCTTCTCGCGGGCCGTCTTGGAGAAGCGATGCGCGGTCACCGAAAGCTTCTTCGTCAGCTCTCCGGTGCCGAGCACCTTGACGTCGAGTCGCGTGTTCCGGATCAGGCCCTTCTCGACGAGCAGCTCCGGCGTCACGTCGGTCCCGGCGTCGAAGCGCTCGAGGTCGCGGACGTTGACCGCGTACGTCTCGGTGCGGTGCGGGCCCATCGGCATCGCGTCCTTCGAGTACGGGCCGCGCTGCTTCCCGAGGCGCATGTAGATGGGCATCTGACCGCCCTCGAACCCGGGGCGCATCTTGTGCGAGCCCGAACGGGACTTCTGGCCCTTGATCCCGCGGCCCGAGTACCTGCCCTTGCCCGAGCCCAGGCCACGGCCTATCCGCTTCCGTGAGCGGCGTGGAGCAGCCGGCTTCAGGCTGGAGAGATTCAACTTTTCAGGCAACTACGCACCCCCTCCGGAGCAGATCGTGCCTGCCGACCGCGAAACGCCCGCCTCGCTAGGACGCAGGGCGCGTTCGTAGCCGGAGGCTACGGGCGCAACCGAGGACACCGCGAGGCGGTGCGTTGCAGCGCCTCGGCAGGTGCGAGATGAAACGGAGGGTGTGCTCATTAAGACTCCTCGATCCGGACGAGATGGCGGACTTTTCGGAGCATACCGGCGAGTTGCGGGCTCTCATCGTGCTCCGCGCTGCGGCCGATGCGACCGAGCCCGAGCGCGCGGAGTGTGCCGCGGTTGCGCGGGTTCTGGCCGATCGAGCTTCGGATTTGGGTGACCTTCAGCTTCACTCTTCGATCTCGACGGCCGGGATCTCATCGGGAGCGGGCTCTTCCGGTACGGGCTTGGCCTTCACGGGCAGCACCTCGGCGATGGTCTTGCCCCGCATGCGAGCGACGTCCTCGGGGCGCCGCAGCCTGCGCAGGCCATCCACGGTCGCCTTGGCCATGTTGATCGGGTTGGTGGTTCCGAGGCTCTTGGCGAGGATGTCCCGCACGCCGGCCAGCTCGAGGATCGCGCGTACGCCGCCTCCCGCGATCACGCCTGTTCCCTCGCTGGCGGGGCGCAGGAGAACGCGAGCCGCGTCGGAGCGCCCGAGAATCTCGTGGGTGATGGTGGTGCCGTGCTTCGGAACCGTGAAGAGGTTCTTCTTCGCGTCGTCGACCGCCTTCGAGATCGCCAGCGGGACCTCGCGGGCCTTGCCGTAGCCGACGCCCACGCGATCGACCTCGTCGCCGATCACGACCAGCGCGGTGAACGAGAACCGCCGACCGCCCTTGACGACCTTGGCGACGCGGTTGATCTCGACGACGCGCTCCTTGAGCTCTCGCGTCTCGGTGTATTCCGGTGCGCTCAAAACTTCAGACCTCCTTCTCGGGCGCCTTCCGCAAGCGCCTTGACGCGGCCGTGGTACAGGTAGCCGGCCCGGTCGAAGACAACTGTCTGGATCCCGGCTTTCTTTGCGGTCTCCGCCAGCAGCTTCCCGACCTCGGCCGCCTGCTCGGTCTTCTTGCCCTTGAAGGACTTCTTCAGGTGCAGCCAGCTCGCCGTGGCGACGGTCTTCCCATCGAAGTCGTCCACGAGCTGTGCGGAGATGCCCTTGTTGGAGCGGTGCACGACGAGGCGGGGCCGCTCGGCCGTGCCGGACACCTTGCCGCGGACGCGCTTGTGGCGTCGTTTTCTCGCCTGGGGGACGGTGAGCGTCGGCATCAGGCTCGCTTCCCAACCTTTCTGCGAACGTACTCGCCTTCGTAGCGGATCCCCTTGCCCTTGTAAGGCTCAGGCGGGCGTATGCGGCGCACCTCGGCGGCGACCTGGCCGACCTGCTGCTTGTCTGCGCCCTTGACGATGATCTCCGTCGGCGTCGGCAGCTCGAAGGTGATCCCGGCCGGCGGGTCCTTGGTTACCGAGTGCGAGAAGCCGACACTCAGCTCCAGAGAGGTCCCGCGCAGTGCCGCGCGATAGCCGACCCCCTGGATCTCGAGCCGCTTCTCGAATCCCTTGGTGACTCCCTCGACCATGTTCGCGATCAGGGTGCGCGTGAGCCCGTGCAACGCGCGATCGCCGCTGCGCTCGGTCGGCCGCGAGACGACGATCGTGCCATCCTGCTGCTCGACCTTCATCCGCGCGGGGACCTCCTGGGAGAGCTCGCCGAGCGGGCCGTTCACCATGACGCGCGCGCCCGTGACTGAAACGTTCACCCCCGACGGGATTTCGATGGGTTGTTTTCCGATTCGACTCACGCGCGCCTCTCGCCGGCACCCGCTTTCGCCGGGCGAAGCCCGGCTTCGCTGGTGCCTGACGCCGCTGGCTGCAGGATGCTGCGCCGTCGGCGCTTGGCCGTACTACTTGTACTGTCCTGCGCGCCGTCGGCTTGCCTCTTTTGCCAGCGACGCCCGAGAGACGCGCGGGCGCCTCTCTCGAATCCATCCCTACCAAACAAAACAAACCACCTCGCCGCCTATTCCTCTCTCCTCCGCCGTCCGGCTCGTGACGAGGCCGCCGGACGTGGACAGGATCGCCGTCCCCATGCCGCCCAGGACGCGTGGCAGCCGGTCCTTGCGTGCGTAGATTCGCCGACCCGGCTTCGAGACCCGGCGGAGGTCGGTGATGATCCGCTCGCGGTTCCGTCCGAACTTGAGCTCGACGACGAGCGTGTTGTAGCTGTCGCCCTCGCGGACGTTGTAATCGGTGATGTAGCCCTCCTCCTTGAGCAGGCGCGCGATCTCCTCCTTCAGGCGGGACGTGGGCATCTCGGCGGTGTCGTGGAGCGCCTTGTTGGCGTTCCGGATCCGCGTCAGCATGTCGGCAATGGGATCGGTGTGCATCTCAGGCTCCTACCAGGACGATTTGGTCATGCCGGGAATGGCGCCTTCATGCGCGAGCTCGCGCAGGCAGATCCGGCACAGGCCGAACTTGCGGTAGACCGCGCGCGGGCGCCCGCAGCGGTTGCAGCGCGTGTACTTGCGCGCGCTGAAGCGGGGCACGCGGGCCGCCTTGGCGATCAGGGACTTCTTAGCCAACGTCTTCCTGCTCCTCTCTCGTCGGCGCAAACGGAAAGCCGAGGCCGCCGAGCAGAGCCCGGGCCTCCTCGTCGGTGCGCGCCGTGGTGGTGACGGCGACGTCGAGACCGCGGATCGTCGCCACGTCGTCGTAGTCGATCTCCGGGAAGATGATCTGCTCGCGGATGCCGAGCGAGTAATTTCCGCGACCGTCGAACGAGCGGAGGCTCAGTCCCCGGAAGTCTCGGATGCGCGGCAGCGCTATCGAAACGAGCCGGTCGAGGAAATCGTACATCATCGCGCCGCGCAGAGTCACGCGGGCGCCGATCGGCATCCCCTCGCGGATCTTGAAGTTGGCGATCGACCTGCGGGCGGGGCGCATCTGCGCGCGCTGCCCCGCGATCCTCGTCAGCTCCTCGATCGCGCTGTCGAGCGCCTTCGCCTCGACCTTCGCGTCGCCGACGCCCATGTTCAGGGTCACCTTCGAGACGCGCGGGACCTCCATGAGAGAGGAGAGCCCCAGCTCGTCCTTGAGCCTCTCCCGCAGCTCCTCCTCGTAGAGCCCCTTCAGGCGCGGCACGTATCCGTTCGTCTTCGCGGCGGCCATCACTGATCGATCTCCTCGCCGCAGTCGGCGCGCTTGCAGACGCGGACCTTGAGCTTGCCGTCTTTCGACTCCTTGATCTTCATCCCGACCCGGGTCGCGCGGCCGCAGGTCGGGCAGACGACCATCACCGTGGACACCGGGACCGCCGCGGATTTCTCCATGACGCCGCCGGGGGCGATCTGCTGCCCGCCCATCCGGCTCGCGTCGCGGATCGGCCGCGGCTTGGTGTGGCGCTTGACCACGTTCAGGTTCTCGACGATCACGCGGCGCTCGCCCGGGCGGGCTTCGAGGACTCGCCCGCGCTTGCCGCGGTCCTTCCCGCGCAGCATCTGCACCGTGTCGCCCTTCTTCACTTTCATGACTGGCACTAAAGGACCTCCGGGGCGAGGCTGACGATCTTCATGAAGTTCCTGTCGCGCAGCTCGCGGGCCACGGGCCCGAAGATGCGCGTGCCGCGGGGATTGCGGGCGTTGTCGATGAGGACGGCCGCGTTCTCGTCGAAGGCGATGAGCGTTCCGTCGCCCCTGCCGTAGGGCTTCTTCGTGCGTACGACGACGGCGTGGACGATCTCGCCCTTCTTCACGGTTCCCTGCGGCGTGGCGGTCTTGACCGTCCCGACGATGACGTCGCCGACCCGTGCGTAGCGGCGGTGGGAGCCACCCATCACGCGGATGCAGAGCAGCTCGCGCGCGCCGGTGTTGTCGGCCACGCGCAGGCGGGACTCCTGTTGGATCATTGCGCGACCTCCACGATCTCGGCGAGGCGCCAATTCTTCGTCTTGGAGAGCGGACGCGTCTCCACGATGCGGACGACGTCGCCGACCTTCGCCTCGTTTCGCTCGTCATGGACGTGGAACTTGTTGGCGCTCCGGATCACTTTCTTGTACCTCCGGTGCCTCTTGAGCATCTCGACCTGGACGACGATCGTCTTGTCCATCGCGCTCGAGACGACGACGCCGCGGCGCTCCTGGCTGCGACCGCGGTCGTGCTCCGGTTTCGGCAGACGCACGATCGGCTTGCGCTGCGCCGGGCGCTCGCGCTTGACCTTGGGCCGCTGACGGCGCTCCGAGCGGGGAAGACGCTTGGGCTTCGCCTTCTTCTTGGACGCAGGAGCCTCGGCGGAGGGCTCGGGCTCCCCCTCCTCCTCCTCCGAGGGTTCCGCTGCCGGCTCTTCGGGCGCAGCCTCTTCGGGCGCCGCCTCTGCCTCGGGCTCTTCGGGCGCAGCCTCTTCCTCGGGCTCGGCAGCCGGCTCTTCAGCAGGTGCCTCCTCTTCGGGAGCAGCCTCTTCGGGAACAGCCTCGGCCGGAGGCGCTTCGTCCTGCGCCTCGGCAGGCACCTCGGCCTCCGCCTCGGGCTCGGCCGCGGTCTCCTCGACTTCTTCTTGGTTGTTCTTCTCTTCGTCTGTCATCAGATGTGAGCTTCGGCCTCGCGCTCGGTGGTTACGGTCAGGATCCGGGCGATCTCCTTCTTGGCGAGCTTCACGCGCGCGCTGTTCTCGAGCGCTCCGGTCGCCGCCTGGAAGCGCAGGTTGAACAGCTCCTGCCGCCGCTCGGCGAGAGCGTGCTCGAGCTCGTCGTTCGTCATGTCCCGTAGGTCCCGTGCCTTCATCTCATCCTCCGAACAGGTCGGCCTCGCGCTTGACGACCTTGCTCTTGATCGACAGTTTTGAGCCCGCAAGGCGAAGCGCCTCTTTGGCCAGCGGCTCCGGCACGCCCGAGAGCTCGAACATCACGCGGCCCCGCTTGACGACTGCAACCCAGTGCTCGGGCGAGCCCTTGCCGGACCCCATCCGCGTCTCGGCGGGCTTCTGCGTGACGGGCTTGTCCGGGAAGATGTTGATCCAGACCTTCCCGCCGCGCTTGATCTTGCGAGTCATCGCGATTCGCGCAGCCTCGATCTCACGGTTCGTCAGCCAGCCGTTGGCGACGGCCTTCAGGCCGAAGTCGCCCGCGTGGACCGTAGTCTGCCCCTTCGAGATGCCCCTGCGGCGGCCTCGCTGGTACTTGCGGTACTTCGTCTTCTTAGGGAGGAGCACCTAGCCCTCGCCTCCCGTGTCCTCGAGCTTGGTCGGGTCCTCTGTCTGCTTCTTCGGTGTCGTCGTGTCGGGCGCGTCGGCGACGGCGTCGGGGGTCGTCTCAACCTCGGGCTCGATGGCCGGCTGCTCTCGGCCCTCGGCAGA
>WNGB01002755.1_pt1 | contig 28155 bp, 21 predicted proteins | sample 5400681 | NCBI WGS metagenome assembly WNGB01 (sample SAMN13153367, study PRJNA577476) | soil metagenome | isolation source: 115 cm soil or saprolite under grassland replicate 2 | place: USA:California | collected 2016-06-15
TTCGCCGGCCTCGTGCCTCAGCGTGGGAACGTGGCCGATCTTGTGCGTGAGCTGCGCGCAACGCGCGAGGCCCGCCGGCTACTGATCGCCGAGGAGCGCGAGTCGCTGCGTTTGCAGGACATGCTGCGCCACGAGGTCGCCGAGATCGATCGCGCCGAGTTGCATGAGCACGAGGATGAGCAGTTAGAGGCGCAGCAAACCCGACTCGAGCACGTCGAGCGACTGCGCCAGGCGGCGCTGACCGCGCACGCCGCGCTCAACGGTGACGACTCCGAGGCCGGCGATCAACGCGGTGCCGTCGACCTGCTCGGCGAGGCGGTCGCGGCCGCCCAGGACGGCGCCCGCTTTGACCCCGCCCTGGCCGCCGAGGCTGACGCGCTGAGCGCCGCGCTCGCCCAGGCCGAAGAGACCTCGCACACACTACGCGCCTATGTCGAAAATCTTGAAGCCGATCCCCAGGCGCTCGAACAGACCACTGAACGCTTGTTTCTCATCGGCGACCTGAAGCGCAAGTACGGTGAATCGATCGCCGACGTGCTGGCCTATGCGATCAATGCACGAGCACGACTGGACGAGCTCGAGCATCGCGCCGAACGCCAGAGCGCCCTCGAAGCGTCCGAACAGCGCCTGCTTGCCGCACTCGGTGCTGCTGCCGCCGAGTTGTCCGACTGCCGGGCCGACGCCGCCGCGCGCCTGTCAGTGGCGGTCCTGCAGGAGTTGGGCGACCTGCGCCTCGCGGACGCCCGCTTCTGTGTCGCCTTGACCAAGGTCGATGACGCCGCGGGCGTCCCGATCGGCGGGCGGACCGTGGGTTTCGATCCGACGGGCGTCGACCGGGTGGAGTTTCTGATTGCGGCAGACGGCGGGGAGGAGCCACGACCGATGGCGCGCGTGGCTTCGGGCGGCGAACTGGCGCGCATCGCTCTGGCCCTGAAGGCGATTCTGGCGCAAGTTGAAACGCGGCCGACGCTGATCTTCGACGAGATCGACATGGGCGTAGGCGGGCGGACGGCGCCCGTCGTCGGCGAGAAGTTGTGGCGCGTTGCCGTCAGCGGCCATCAGGTCTTATGCGTGACGCATATGCCGCAGGTCGCCGCCTACGCGGACAGCCACTTTGTGGTCGCCAGAACCACGGGCGAAGCAGATATCGCCAGGCTCGACGAGCCGGGCCGCGTCGAGGAACTCGCCGCGATGCTGGCCGGTACGGTCACCGACGCCGCACGCGAAAACGCGCGCGAGCTGTTGGCTCGCGCGCGTACCGTTACATTGTCATCCTGAGCGCAGCGAAGGATCCGCTTGCCCGAACGTGTGTGCTCGCGGGTTCCTTCGCTTCGCTCGAGGACAGGCTCTTCGGGTCGTTCCTCGCTTCAGGATGACAAAAGGCTAGTTCGGCGGGTCCTGCCGCTGCTGACCACCCGCGGTGATCTCAAACGCGGGCGCATCTGGCGACGGCACGATGACGTGCCCATTAGTGGTGTGGCCATTGGTGCTCGTGGTCGCTTTGGCAACGAGAGCGTAAACCTCGTCGCCCATGAGCGCGTGCTTCTCGATCAGCGCTTCGGCCACGGCCACCATCGCCGCCCGATTCTCTTCGAGCAGCACCTTGACCCGTTTGAAATTCTGGTCGAGCAAACGATCGACTTCGCGCCCGCCACCGCCAGGCCCGCCGCCGAACGGTGACCCTGCGTTGAGCGAGCCGCCGTACGAGACCAGCGAACCATTCATGCCGAGCATTTTGACCATGTATTCGGCGATCCGCGTGGCCGATGCCAGGTCGCCCGAGGCACCTGCCATCTCTTCGCCTGGTCCCAGGAACAGCTGCTCCGCGGCACGGCTGGCAAGCGAGATCTGCATGTGCGCCAGCAGCTCGTCCTTGGTCTGCGTATGGATCTCTTCGATCGGCTTGAACGACACCAGCGCGGCAGCGCCGATATCGTGGCGTGACTCGATCGTTGCTCGGGCAACACGTTCGCGCTTGAGCAGCCTGACGGCGGCGACCGCGTGACCCGCCTCGTGATAAGCCAAGCGGCGCTTATCGGCGTGGCTCATGCCGACGACCGGTTGACGCATGCCCCACTCGTACGTCTCGAGTGCCCAGCGAAAGTCCTCGTAGTCGATCGAGTCGCGGCCGTTCCACACGGCGTGCACGACGGACTCGTTGACGACGTGCTTGATCTGGGCCGGCGAGTAATTGACGGTCTCGGCGACCATCTGGTCGATCGGCAGATCGAGATGCTTGACCTTGGCCAGGTAGTAGTCGAAGATCTCGCGCCGACCGTCGTAGGACGGGAACCCGACCCGCAGCTGACGGTCGAAGCGGCCTGGCCGCAACAGGGCTGGATCGAGCACGGATACCAGGTTGGTGGCGGCTATGGTCAGCACTGGCGGCTGGTCGGCTTTGCCCTTGCGCAAGCCGAACATGCGCAAGATCTTGTCTTTGAAGCCGTCCTTGGGCAGCGGATCCATCTGGTTCAGCAGCTCGTTCAGCGCACCGCCGCCGCCGCCCATCATCATGCCGCCAAACCCGCCGGCATTGCCGACACCCGAGCGCGACTTACCGATCGCGTCGATCTCGTCGATGAACAGGATGCACGCACCATGCTTGCGCGCCAGCTTGCGAGCCTTGTTGTAGAGACTCAGTACCCGCAACGTATCCATGCCCCAGAACATGCCCTGGATGCTCGGGGCGGACATGTAGCCGAAGGGCAGGCCCGATTCGGTGGCGATCGCCTGGCCCAGGTAGCTCTTGCCCGTGCCTGGCGGGCCCTCGAGTAGCAGACCACGGATCGGCTGGCCGCCCATCTGCTTGAAGCGCTTGACACCCTTGAGCAGCGTCACCACCTGGCGAGCTGATTCGAGGACTTCCGGATTGCCCTTGTAGTCCTTGAAGCCGACACCTGTCTCACCAGGCATCAGCCAGTAAATGCGCGGCCGCCCGATGAACCAGAACAGCACGATGAACTGGAAGATCATCAGGAAGGCGACGTAGAACAACTGGAACACCAGGTACAGGCCGGTCGTGATGAACGGCCCCATGATGTCCCACTGCGGCAGGACGATCGCCAGGCCGACGAACAGCAGCACGCCGATGATGAACAGCGTGCGCACGAGCGTGCCGACCCGACCGAGCGCACGGTCGATCCTGCGGTCGAGCTCGTCGTGCTTTTCTATGCCCAGGTTTTGTTCCAGGGCGTCATGTGTAGAGCTCATCCGCTAACTCCTTAGATTGACCTACTGCACCTTGGCGATCTTGCCATCGCGGTCGAGCGTGAACATATACGGCTGATAGTCAATGTCGGATCGAGGCTGCTGGCGAACTCCGACCAGGTAGAACTGCATGCTCGTGCCATCGGGCAAGCTCTTGCCGCCAACGTAGGAGACCTCTTCGAGCTTGATGCCGTGGGTCCGGGCCGCCTCCATCTGTTGCTGGAGGTCTTCCAATGAGCCGCCCTGGCTGCGCAGTCGATTCTGCGCATCGTCGTTGAGACTCGCCCACACCAGGTCCGCGTTGTAGTCACGGTTGCCGCGCAAGTAATCCTCAGTGGAGTTGGGTGCGCTCTGCGGGCGGAGTTGGTTGACGCCCGGAATGGACGGCGCGAAGAACGGGATAAGCAAGATAGCGGCCACCAGGACGAGCAGCCCCGCCAGCCAACCGAAGAACGCGGCCGGCCGCAGTACGAAGTACCGAATAAGCCGGACCAGATTCTGTCGGAATGCCCCCACCGTTAGTGGCCCTCGTCTTAGCTACCTTGCAATCTCTGCCCCGCGGGTGCGCACACACGCGGGGCCGGCCAGAGGTTACCGTTTGGTCGGGCGCACCACAACTAATGCCGTCGCGGGGCAGGTGACGGCATTCTAACGTATTCTCGGAGGGAGATGGCAGAACCCGAAGCCGATGCAGCCCGCCGTCGACTGCGCATCGGCGTGCTGTTCGGCGGGCGCTCCGGCGAACACGAAGTGTCCCTGCATTCGGCGCGCGCTGTGATGAATGCCCTGGAGCAAGCCGGCCACGAGGTCGTGCCGATTGGCATCACCAGCGCCGGGCGCTGGCTGGTCTCAGGCGACCCAATGCGGGCATTGTCGTCAGGCACGGCCAGCGGCGAACAAGCCGCTACGATGCTCCCGCAACCAGGCCATCGCGGCGTCATCACGCTGGCGGATGGGATCGACCCGACCCCCGACCCCCGACCCCTGACCCCCAGTTTCGACCTGGTCTTCCCTGTCCTGCACGGCACCTACGGTGAGGATGGCACCGTTCAGGGCCTTTTCGAACTAGCCAGCGTGCCCTATGCGGGCTCCGGCGTGCTTGGCTCCGCGCTGGGCATGGACAAAGTGGTGCAAAAGGCGCTGTGGCGCGGGCTGGGCCTGCCCGTCGTCGACTTCTTGAGCATCCTGCGCCGCGACCTCCGTGCAGACCCGGATGCCGTGGCTTCCCGAATCGAATCCGTGCTCGGCTTCCCATGCTTTGTCAAACCGGCCAATCTTGGGTCCAGCGTGGGCGTGAACAAGGCGCGCGACCGTAACGACCTGCACATGGCGCTGCTCGAGGCGGCCCGCTACGATGCCAAGCTGCTGGTCGAGCGCGGCGTCGACGCGCGTGAGCTCGAAGTCGGCGTGCTCGGCAATCACGACCCGATAGCCTCGGTCGTCGGTGAGATCGTGCCGGGCGCTGAGTTTTATGACTACCGCGCCAAGTACCTCGATACGGGCTCGGCGGCGATCATTCCCGCCGACGTTCCAACCGACCTGGCCGAACAAGTCCAGCGACTAGCGATCGCCGCTTTCAAGGCTGTCGATGCCGCTGGCCTGGCCCGGGTCGACTTCTTCCTCGAGCGCGGCTCGGGCACGCTCTACCTTAATGAGATCAACACGATGCCGGGCTTCACCGAGATCAGCATGTATCCCAAGCTGTGGCAGGCCAGCGGGCTGAGCTTCGCGGATCTCGTCGCGCGCATCGCCGAGCTCGCGCTGGAGCGCTTCGACGAGCGCGCCGAGAACCAGACCTCCTACCGACCCGAGTGAGCGCACCGCGCGTTCTGTTGGCGGGCGGTGGCTCGGGCGGGTCGGCCACACCCGTGCTGGCCGTCGCGCAGGCGCTGCGCCGCCGCGCGCCGAACACGCAATTCCTCTACGTGGGAACACGCGACGGTCCCGAAGCAGCGCTCGCCGCCGCCCAGGATCTGCCGTTTGCCGGTATCGCCACCGGCAAGCTGCGCCGCTACTGGGACCTGCAGAACTTCGTCGATCCGCTTCGAGTCGCACACGGGCTTGGCCAGGCATACGTCCTGGCGCGCAGGTTTCGGCCCCAGGTGGCCTTCGCCGCGGGGGGCTTTGGCGCCGTCCCACCGATCATCTCGGCCCGTCTGGCTGGCGCTCGGGTGCTGATCCACCAGCAAGACGTGGAACCGGGCCTGGCCAATCGGTTGCTTGTCCCGTGGGCGCAACGGATCACGGTGTCGCTGCCATCGTCGCTGGCGCATTTCCCGCGCGCCAGGACCACGGTCACCGGCAACCCCGTCCGCCACGAGATCCTCTCAGCCGACCCCACGGTCGCCTATGGTGCCCTGGGACTCCAAACCGAGGTGCCGCTGGTCGTGGTAACCGGTGGCGGCACGGGCGCGCTGGCCTTGAACCGACTCGTCGCCGCCGCTGCGCCGCGCCTGGTTGAGACCGTGCAGGTCGTCCACCTGACCGGCCGCGGCCGCGGCGTGCCCGCCGAAACCGATTCACCGCGCTACCTGGTTCGTGAGTTTCTGGTGGACGAGATGCCGCACCTCCTGGCGGCGGCGACGCTCGTGGTCAGCCGCGCGGGCATGGGGACACTGACCGAACTCGCGGCGCTCGCCAAGCCGGCGATCGTCATCCCGATGCCCGGCTCGCACCAATGGGCCAACGCCCACGCATTCGCGCGATTGGGCGCGATTGAAGTCGCCGATCAGGACGCGCTCACGCCGGCCACGCTCGCAGATCGCGTTGTCGGACTGGTGGCTGACGCGGCGCGCCGCGAAGCGCTGTCGAGTGCGCTTCTCGAGAGCATGCCGCGGGACGCCGCCGAGCGCATCGCCGACGCCCTGCTCGCGCTGTGCGCTGCCTAGTACCTTGCGCCACACAGTACCTTGTGGTACCTTGGGCAGCGCGATGGACAACGGCACCGGCCAGCCACGCGAGTGGCTCGCCCAGGCGCGGCGCGGCGTCATCGAGGTGTGTGTCCTCGTGCTCATCGGCCAGCAGCCACGCTACGGCTACCAGCTCGCAGTCGCGCTCAGCCGCTGGCAGTCGCTCGCGGCTCCAGAAGGCACCCTGTACCCACTGCTGCGCCGCCTGCAGCGTGAAGGTCTGGTCGACGCCTTCTGGCAGGAATCGCAGGACGGCCCGCCGCGCAAGTACTACCGCCTGACACCCGCCGGCGCAGCACTGCGGGATGCTCAGCTCAAGGATTGGGAACGACTCACCCACGCGGTGACGCAGCTACGTCAGCACATCTTTGAGGACGAGGAGGTCCCCAATGGATCAGGATCCCGCCGCGAGTCAGCGTTACCTGGACGCTCTGCGATCCAACCTGGCCAACCTACCTGAGGCCGACCGGGCGGACGCCGTCCGCGAGATCGAAAGCCACATTGCGTTCGCCCGCGCGGATGGCCTCCCTCTCGCGGCGATCCTGGCCCGGCTCGGCGACGCGCGCAACCTCGCCCGCGCTTACGAGACCAATTATTTGCTCGAACAGCAGCCCCTGGCGACCGACGAGCCGACCCCGAGCACCGCCGAGGGACGCCTCGTGCGCATCGTCGGACCCGTCCTGGACGTCCAGTTTGGTCCCGAATTCGTCCCCGAGATCTCGCATGCACTCGAGGTCGACCTGGACGAGGGCGCCGGCACGCTCGTGCTCGAAGTGCAGCAACTGCTCGGCAACAACGTTATCCGCGCGGTCGCAATGGGCCCGACCGACGGCCTGCGCCGCGGCCTCCAGGTCCACAATACCGGCGCGCCGATCACGGTGCCCGTTGGCACGGGCACGCTTGGCCGCGTGCTGGACGTCCTTGGCCACCCGATCGACGGTAAGGGCGACGTGCACGCCGCGGCGTACTATCCGATCCATCGCCCGGCACCGTCGCTCATCGAGCAGACGGTCGAACCGCGCATGTTCGAGACGGGCATGAAGGTCATCGACCTGATCGCGCCGTTTCCCAAGGGCGGCAAGATCGGCATCCTCGGTGGTGCGGGCGTTGGCAAGACGATCATCATCCAGGAGCTGATCCGCAACGTCGCCATCCAGCACGGCGGCTTCTCGGTGTTCACCGGCGTCGGCGAACGCACGCGTGAAGGCAACGACCTGTATCACGATCTGCAAGAGCGCGATGTGCTCGACAAAGTCGCGTTGGTCTTTGGCCAGATGAACGAGCCGCCGGGCGCTCGCCAGCGCGTCGCGCTGACCGGCGTCACGCTCGCCGAGTTCTTTCGCGACGAGGGTCGCGACGTCCTGCTGTTCATCGACAATATCTTTCGCTTCACGCAGGCTGGCGCTGAGGTTTCGGCACTGCTCGGGCGTCTGCCCAGCGCCGTCGGCTACCAACCGACGCTGGCCAACGAGATGGGGGAGCTACAGGAGCGGATCACCTCGACGCGGATAGGCTCGATCACCTCGCTCCAGGCGGTCTTCGTGCCGGCTGACGACTTCACCGATCCTGCGCCGGCCACGCTCTTCGCCCACCTCGACGCGACGATCAGCCTCGAGCGCTCGATCATGGAGCGCGGCATCTTCCCGGCCGTCGATCCGCTTGGCTCGACGAGCCGCATTCTCACCCCGGCCGTCGTCGGCCAGGAGCACTACACCGTCGCGCGCGAGGTACAGCGAGTCCTCCAGCACTACAAGACGCTCCAGGACCAGATCGCCATACTAGGCGTCGACGAGCTGTCCGAGGACGACAAGCAGGTCGTCTTCCGCGCACGCCGCCTCGAGCGCTTTCTGTCTCAGCCGATGTTCGTCGCCGAGGTCTTTACAGGTCTGCCGGGCCAGTACGTCTCGGTGTCCGAAACTGTGCGTGGCGCACGCGAGATCATCGAGGGCCGCTGGGATCACGTGCCCGAGACTGCCTTCCTCTACGTAGGCAGCGTCGAGGAGGCCGCCGCCAAGGCTGGCCTCGTCTTGGTGTCATCCTGAGGCGAGGCCTTCGCTTCGATCAGGATGACAAGCCCTCGCGCACGGCCACCTGTAGACCGCCGTCTTCGATGACGTCGACCAGCACCCGGTGCCCCTCTCGGACCACGTCGAAGTCAACCGAAGCATTGCCAACGCGCAATTTGCGAACGCTGACCCGCCCCAGCCACGTTGGCAGCATCGGCCGTAGGCGAACGGTGTTGATGGCGGCATCGGCCTCGAGTCCGAGCAGTGCCTGCAGCAGCATGAAGGCACTGCCCGCGCCCCACGCCTGCGGACTACACGACACGGGGTACTGCGCCGGCATCGAGTGATAACGCCGGTCGCGGCTGAAGCCGCACCACAGCTCGGGCAGGCGCGCCGACGGAAAGCGCAGCCCCGCTTCGAAGACCTGCGTGGCCACTTCGCGGGCCGCCGCGTCAAAGCCAGCCCGCTTCATGCCCAGCGCGATCAGCGCGTTGTCGTGCGGCCAGACCGAGCCATTGTGGTAGCTCATCGGATTGAAGCTGCGCGCCCGGCTCGACAGGGTGCGCACACCCCATCCGCACAGCACGTCTTCCTGCAGGAGCCGGCCGACCGTCAGTGCTGCCTCATCGCCGCGCAGGAGTCCGGTCCACAATGCGTGCCCAGGGTTCGACGTGACGGTCTCGATGCGGCGTTTGTCCGCGTCCAGGCCCATCGCCCAGTAGCGGCCGAGCTCGTCGTCCATGGCCAGCCGTTCGACGAACAGGGCGCGGACGCGATCGGCCAGCATACGCTGTTCGCGTTCCCGCTCGGCCTGGCCGACCTGCGCAAACAGTCGGGCCATCGCCGTGTGCGCGCCAAAGCGGTATGCCTGGACTTCGGCGAGTGCGATCGGCGGCTCGGCCAGCACGCCGTCGCGATGCGTGGCCGAATCCGGTGAGTCCTTCCAACCCTGGTTGCGCATGCCTTCGGAGCTGCGCGTGCTGTACTCGAGGAACCCGTCACCGTCGGCGTCGCCATAGTCGTTCATCCAGCGCAGCGCGGCCTCGACGTTTGGCTCGAGCTCGCGCACCAGCGCCAGATCGCCCGTCCAGTTGACATATTCGCCCAGAGCGATCACGAACAACGGCGTCGAGTCGACGCTGCCGTAGTAGCGGTCATGCGGCACGCGGCCGAGCTTCGCCAACTCGCCCAGACGCACCTCGTGCAGGATCTTGCCCGGCTCCTCATCGCGGAAGTCGTTCTTGTCCTTGCCTTGCAGACTGGCCAGAAAGCGGAGTGTCCCGCGAGCAATTTCAGGCCGCAGCGACAGCGTCTGCATCGACGTGATCAGACTGTCGCGGCCGAATGGCACGGCGAACAACGGAATGCCCGCTGTCGGCACCAGGTTGTGGTTGACATCGTCGATCAGCAGGCGCAGGTCCTGCAGCGCTCGCCGCAACAGTTGATCGAACAACTCGTGGTCTGTTTCAAACGAGGTCGAAGCCGAGCGCCACGCGTCGTACGAATCACGAATGCCGACGAAGGCGGCATCGAGCCCGTCGGGCAACTGCGCAACCGTCTCGGCTTCGCTGGGCACGACCTCCAGCGTGATTGAGCGTGAATGCCCCGGTGGCAGTTCGACCTGGAACACGGCCGCCGCGATCGGCGGCACAACGCGCGCGCCGCCGCGCGGGTCGGTCCAGCCGTCCAGACCAGGCAGCGCTTCGGCCGATCCGAGCCGCCGCAGCCGATCGTTGACCACCTCGACGTGCTCAGGTCGGGGATCGAACGAGATGCGCGTTCGGCGCTCGACACCGTCGCCACCGCGGTAGCCGAGCAGCACGCCGTCAGGCATCATCTCGAGCGGCAGCATCTGGCCGCGTTCGCCGGACTCGTCGACGTAGTACCCGCGCACTTCGAACATGTCCCTGAAATCCGACCCGACCGTGAAACGCACCGTCAGCGTGACCGGGTGCGGGTTGTAGTTGAACAACCCGAGGCGTTCGTGCAGTCCGTCGTGCAAGAAGCGGTTGCGGCGGATGCTGATCGTCCGCGGATCGGCGCTGACCTGGCCGCTCTGGCCGATCAGCGTGTCATTGGCGAACTGCAAGTTGCTCATGAAGTTCAGCTCGCCAGCGGACGATAGCAGCACCAGGCGAGTGCCTGAGACGTCGAGCTCGAACAGGCTCAAATAGCGCGTGTCGCGGTAGTACAGCCCGTGACCCTCCATATTGAGGGCCTTGATGTCCCCGCTGCGATCGGTGACCAGGAAAATCTGGCCTTCTTTGAGGACCGTCCGCTCGAGCACGGACCCCGTCTGAACAGTAGCCATCAATCAGGGTCAGGCGTCAGGGTCAGGAGTCAGGAGTTTGGGCTCAGTGTCGCTCGTCACGTGTGTTCCGTCGGTCTCCCCGGCAGCATGGTTCGGACCGGAAACTTTCGCCTGACACCTGGCCCTGGCCCTGATCCCTAGAGTTGAACGATAGCTTCTTCGCCTTCACCCACGCCGATGAGCTGCACGGGCGCTTCGAGTAGCACCTCGAGGCGTCGGACGTACGCCTGCGCGTTGGCCGGCAAGTCGTGCCAGCCGCGCGCGCCGGTCAGCGGCTCGGTCCAGCCATCAAACGTCTCATAGACCGGTTGACACTGTGCCAGCCGCTCCACTTGCGACGGGAAGAATTCGACCTGTTCGCCCTCGACCTCGTAGGACGTGCACACCTTCAGCTCCGAGAAGCCGGTCAGTAAGTCAAGGCGCGTCAGCGCAATGCCGTCGAAGGCGTTGACCCGCGACGAGTGTCGCGCCGCCACGGCATCAAACCAGCCACACCGTCTTGGCCTGCCCGTGGTCGTGCCGTATTCATGGCCGACCTCGCGGATACGCGCGCCGATCTCGTCGAACAGTTCCGTGGGAAACGGTCCTTCGCCCACCCGGCTGCAGTACGCCTTATACACGCCAATCGCACGGGTCAGCCGCCGCGGGCCTACACCCGAGCCTTGCAGCAACCCAGCAACCGTGCATGAGCTGCTGGTCACATAGGGATATGTGCCGTGGTCCAGGTCGAGCAGCGTGGCGTGCGCGCCTTCGAGCACGACCTGTCTGCCGCGCGCAACCGCCTCGTCGACGAGCGGCTGGGTCTCGGTGATGTACGGCTTCAGGCGCTCGGCATAGCCGAGGTACTCGTCGGCGATGGCCTCCGCCTCGGGGCGTTTGACGCCTACCGCGGCAAGTTCGTGATACTTCCGATCCAGAACAAACTGCAGCTTGCGCCTGAACGCCTGCGCATCCAGCAGGTCACCTACCCGCAGCCCGACTCGGCGCGCCTTGTCGACATACGTCGGTCCGATGCCGCGCCCGGTTGTGCCCAGCTTATGCTCTTCGCGGGCCTCGTCCTCAGCCTTGTCGAGGCTCTGGTGATAGGGCATGACCAGGTGCGCCGCCGTGCTCACCCGTAACCCGCTGGTATCGATCTCCCTGGTACCCAACTCATCGAGCTCAGCCACCAGGAGCCCGGGATGCACGGCCACGCCAGGCCCGATGATGCACAGCGCCCGCGGGTTGAAAATGCCCGCCGGCACGAGGTGGACGGCAAACCGCCCCTGCTCGTTGACGACCGTATGGCCAGCGTTGGCGCCGCCATGCCCGCGGATTACCAGGTCCGCGTCACGTGCGAGCAGGTTGATGACCTTGCCTTTGCCCTCGTCGCCCCAATGGCCCCCGACTACGGCCGTGACAGGCACACCGACATCGTACCCGCTGGCAAGCTCACGCCGGCATGAAACGCTCTTCTCCAAAGAGAAGCAGAATCTGGAAGACTTCTCGTCGCCAGACGATACCGTCCCGTCAGGCTGCCGCCCCGCTCTTCGAGAGAAGATACGGGTCCCGCCCAGGCTGCCGCTCCGCTCGCGAAAAGACGCGATCCGCCCAGGGCGATGCCACAGCTCGATTCAGGAGACCTTCTTCTCCCAGGCTTCTGATTCTCTTTTGAGAAGAAAGTTTCAGTTCGCGTGAGCGCGTGCAATGACGGCGGCGGAGCCTATCTGGGCCCTAGCGAAACACGGACCGGTCGCCGTAGTTCTGTTCGTAGTACTCCTGGTGCCGCGCGCCACTCTTGATAGGCCGCCACCATTCGGGCTGCTCCAGGTACCAGCTCACCGTGGCGTCCAGACCATCCCAGAATTGCCACTGCGGCCGCCAGCCCAACCCGAGCAGCTTGGAGACATCTACGCGGTAGCGTCGGTCATGCGCCGGCCGGTCTACGACGAACTCCAACAACCTTTCCGGTTTGCCCAACACAGTCAGAATTCGCCGGCTCAGCTCCACATTGGCCGGCAGCTCGCTCTCGGCCTGTGGATTCCCGACGTTATAAATCTCGCCCACAGTGCCAGAGCGCAACACGGTGTCCACCCCAGACACGAAGTCCGAGACAAACGTCCATTGCCGTCGCTGCAGCCCGTCGCCGTACACCGGCAGGGGCTGATCGTCGATCGCATTGGTGATATGGACCGGGATCAGCTTCTCGGGATATTGGTAGGGCCCAAATGCGTTCGCGCCACGGACCACAAGGGCAGGCAAGCGGAACGTCTTGTAGGAAGCGAGCACCAGCAGCTCGCCCCCCGCCTTCGAGGCGGCATAAGGCGACGTAGGATCCAGCCGATCCGTCTCAACCGAGGCCCCAGTCGAGACAGCGCCGTACACCTCATCCGTACTGACCTGCACAAACCGCGACACGCCAGCAGTACGGGCAGCCTCGCACAATACCCAGGTGCCATGTACGTCCGTCCGTACGAACGCGTCGGCATCCAGAATGCTGCGATCGACATGCGTTTCGGCCGCGAAGTTGACCACGGCATCGACGCCCGAGAGCACCGACGCCACCAGCTCAGCGTCCTCGATGCCCCCACGCACAAACGTGAAGCGTGGATCGCCCGAGACCGTCTCCAGGTTGGCCAGGTTGCCGGCATAGGTAAGCTTGTCCAGCACGACCACACGATCAGCGGGGTAACGCTCGAGTGTGCGCCGCACGAACTCGGAGCCGATGAACCCGGCCCCGCCCGTCACCAGAATGCGCACCGGGTCAGACCGCCAGCGGCTCAGCCTGGGCAGACGACGACGGCGACTCCGCCGGCGCCCGGTTCGCGCCGAAGCGGCGCACCTGGTCGATGACCTCGTAGTACACGTCGATCGACTCGCCCGCATCGCCCCAGAAGCCGTCGATCACGTCGTACTGCATCGAGCCGCGATCGATGTAGGCGTTGTTGACGTCGGTGATCTCGAGCTCGCCGCGGCCAGACGGCTTGAGCGTACGCACGATGTCGAACACGTGCGCGTCATACATATAGATGCCGATGACCGCATACGGGCTGGGTGGCGTCTCGGGCTTCTCGCGAATGTAGGCCATCCGGTCGTCTTTGCCGAAGATCGGCACGCCGAGGTGGCGCAGATGCGCAGGATCGTCCATTTCTTTGAGCAGTAGCCGCGCGCCGTCAGGCTGCTGGCGGAAGTTGTCGACGTATCTGGCGATGCTCTGGCCGAGGATGTTGTCGCCGAGCATGACGATCATCTTGTCGCCGTCGACGAATGACTCGCACAGCGCGAGCGCTTCGGCGATGCCGCCGGCGCGGGTTTGATACGAGAACTGCAGCCGGCGCAGACCGAACTCGTCGCCGTTGCCCAGCAGCGGCAGGAACTCACCCGCGTGGTTGCCGCCGGTGACGACCATCACCTCGTCGATGCCGGCGCTGACGAGCGACTCGATGGGGTAGAAGATCATCGGCTTGTCGTACACCGGCAGCAGGTGCTTGTTGGTGATGAGCGTGAGCGGATGCAGTCGTGAGCCCGTGCCGCCCGCCAGAATCAAACCCTTCATCTACGTTCGCCTTGCCCCTCCCGAGCCAATGGTTCAGCCGTGTATTCCTCGGTTACCCGCCGAAGGCGGAACGCCATTGCACGTTGCGATCGCATCCCGCCTGCGCGGCGGGCGTAAACACTGATTCGAGAAGTTGCCAATCGATGCACTAGTACTTGTACAGGTTGTCAGCGCCTTTGACGTCCACCAGCACCACTCCGAGCAAGTTCGTGTGCACGCGCTCCAATTGCTCCCGCGCCCGCCGCGCCGCGTCGCGCTTGGTCTTCCCCGCGCTCACGACCAGCAGCACGCCGCCAAGTCGTGGCGCGATCACCGCCGCATCGGCCAGGGCGCCCGCCGGTGCAGTGTCCACAAGAACAAAGTCGGCCTGAGCATGAGCCTGCGACAGCACCTGGTCCAGCCGACGCGACGCCAGCGCGTCGAGCGGGTTGGCCAGCACCGGCCCGCTCGTCAGCACGCGCACGCCGGGCGCCACGGTGTCCTGAAGCGGTAACTGCCCCTGCTCCTCGAGCAGCACGTTCGACAGCCCTTGGGCGTTGTCGAGCCCGAACAGCGTATGCAGCCCGGGCCGTCGTAAGTCGGCGTCGATGACGATGACTCGTCGCCCGCCTTCAGCCAGCGCGATCGCCAGGTTGGCCACCGTCGTCGACTTACCCTCGCCCGCCGCGGCGCTGGTAACGCCAATGGTGTGCTGAACACCGCTCGAGAATTGGACGTTCGCCGCGAGCGCGCGATAGGCCTCGGCGGCCGCTGAGCGCGGCTCGGCCAACATGACCAGGCTCGAGCCAGTCGGTACAGTCGAGAGCGCTCGTCCGTTGCGCGAGACCGGCGCGAGTGACGTCGACGGCTTATCGGCGGGAGGGGGGAGGGAGGTCATGACCGTGCTTCTTGATACACCTTCCTGCCCTCCGAGGAGGGCACTCGGCTCGAGCTGGCGCGTGCCGCCGCTGACGATCGATGGCGTGGCACGCTGCCTAGCAGCGGCAGCTCGACGTAACGCTGAATATCTTCGGGCGAATGAATCGTGTCGTCGACATATAAAAGGCCGAGCAGAACGGCGCCAGCGACCAGCAGTCCGAGCGCCGCCGCGGCCGGCACGATAAGTCTTGTTAGCGGCCAGGTCAGCACGGCGTCTGGCGGACGGTCGAGGATGGACAGGATGACCCGCTCTTCTCGCAGCTTGCCCTGTTCGTCGGCGTTGTGTTGTCGGACGTAGACGTCTGCGATCTCGAGGCTAACCTGCTCGGCACGCCGTGGATCGGCATCTTCGAAGTCGATCCGAATCTGGCCGCTGTCCTGGACCGGCTCGGCCTTGGTGCGTTCGAGCATGCGCTGCGGCGGCAGGTCGGTGTGCAGGTTGCGATCGACCTCACGCATGATGCCAAGCTGGCGCACCTGCTCGGCGAGTGGACGCAGCTCTTTCTCGAGCGCCAGGAAGTTGCCATAGTCGAGCCGACCGGTGGCCTGGATGAGCACGGACGAGCGCCAGCGCGGCTCGACCCACGGGAGCTTGATATAGATGTACGCCGTCGCGGCGGCCAGCACCGTCGCCGCCACCAGGACCCACCAGCGCTCGCGTAGGGCGCGCAGGGCCTCAGTGGCGGTCACCCGATCACCACTTCAGCTCACGCCACCACCCCGCGCCGCGTGCGCGGGATCATGCCGACAACGGGCAAACGCAGCAGGTCTTCGGCATCATCGCGCGAGCGCACGCTGGTGTCGAGGTAGTCGAGCAGGAACGCCAGCGCGATGCCGATCAATAGCCCGATCAACGCGCGCAGGCCGACCTCGCTGATCAGCCCGGGCAGCGTGTTCGCACGGTGCGTATCGGGCGGCGTGATGACCGTCATCCGCGTGTTGTAGGAGGCCAGCGCGGCCAGGTACTGGGCGATGCGCGCCTGATCGTTCACGATCCGACTGATCGAGTCGGCGATCTCCTTGCCGTCCTCAGGCGTGGCGCTGTTCACCGTCACGTCGATAAACCGATGCGTCTTCTTGGTGCGTGTCGAGTTGATGATCGTGTTGACGTCGACGTTCAGGTTCCGACCTGTGGCCAGCTCGCGGCGCACTTCGCTTGCGAACGCCTCGCTGTGCATGAACTCGCTCATGTCGTCGGCGAGGTACTCCGAGTTCAAGTTGGAGTAGTACGTCGGGTCGTAATACAGCTGTGTCGCCGGAACGGCGACCGGCAGGGTGCTGATCGCGATGCGCATGTCGGTCCGGTATGCAGCTGCTCCGCGCAGGCCGATTGCCGAGGACGCCAGGAACGCAACGGCGGTGACGAGCGCCGGGACCCACCAGCGCCGGCGAATGATGGTCCAATAGTCACGCAGTTCCACGATCGCGAGCAGTGTATCCCTTCTGCCGGCTGTCATCCCGAGCCTGCGAGGGATCTCGCCTGTCTGACAGTCGCACAACAGCGAGCGACATGCCCGTGAGAATCCTCGCTCCGCCTAGCGCTCGACACGCACGAAGCGGTAGCCGTGCTCCACGGCGCGTGCGCCACTGACATCGATCACCGTCAACACCACGCCCCCCGCAAGGGTCACGCTTTGAGCGAAACCACCGTCGACCTGCAGCGGCGTGTCCGGGATCACCACCCGGGTCGTGCCAACCGGCAGCTCCGTGCGCGTCCGTGCCGTCTGAAAGTCCGGCACATACTCGCTGTACAGCAGCTCGACCCGCGGGCCCGGCTTGTAGAAGGCGAGTTGACGCAGGATGTCGTGGGCCAACACGAACGTCGTCGCAGCCGGCTGCTGGCGCAGGTACTCGATCTGCGCGAGCGTAGTGGCGTCATGCGCGCGCAGATCGGGCAGCCGGCCTGGCCCGACGCCGCGCGCGAACGCCTGCACGTTCCAGCTGACGATGCCCACGGCGAGTACGACCGTTGTGGCCGCCCCGACAAGCCCCGACCGCGGCAGCCAGCGCCAGCCGCGACCCTGGAGGATCTGCGCCGCCCGCCCGGCGTCAAAACCGAGGTCTAGCAGCGCCAACGCGACAAGGATCGCGGCTTGCGGCGCCAGCGACAGCACGTACCCCGCTTCGCCCAGATGGGCGTACACGTAGACCAGCAGCGGCGGCACGGTCCACACCACCAGAAACCGACTGCGCTGGTCTGACGCAAGCCGGGCCGGCCCGAACCGGCGCCCAACGACATACACCACCAGTACGATGCCGACGCCCAGCATCTGCCGTAGGTAGTTGACGAGGAAGTTCAGGTTGTACGTGGCCTGCGTGTCGCCCCCGCTGGCGAAATCGCCGACCACATACGCCGACTGCGGCGACCACACCTGCAGGTAGCTCGACAGCACCTGTCGATAGGTTTCCCAGCCGCCACTCAACTGGACCATCGGGACGGCCCACGCGGCCACCACAATCGCCGCCAGTCCCGCCGACGTCGCCCGCTGCCGCCAGCCCACGGCCCACAGCGCCCACAGGTAAAGCGGCGCGCAGAACACCGCCGCATCCCACCGGGTCCCCAGGGCAATGGCCCACGCCACGCCCAACCACACCACCCTGCCCTGGTTGCCCGCCAGCGTGGCCTGCGCCAGCAGCGCCAGCGTGGCCGTCTCGCCGGCCAATGCCACATACGGATAGGCGACTTCGCCATAACCCCAGAAGCCGACGGTCGCCGCCAGGAGGAGCCCTGCCAATAGCCCCGCGGTCCGCCCGAACCATTGCCTCGCCAGGAGGGTCGTGCACAGCACGGCGAGCGCCGACCAGCCAATTCCCTCCAGGATCAAGCTGCGATTCGCGTCAGCTATGACGAGGTCGATGACGCGCGCGAAGAACACGTACAGCGGATACCCAGGCGGATGTGGCTGATGAAACGCCACGTTGTAGAAGTCGCGCACCGCGAGCGCATAGTTCGCCGAGTCGAACGCGTACAGCGCGCGCGTCATAAATGGCAGCCTCGAGGCCACCGTCCCCACCACCAGGGCGCCCGTCAGGATCCAGAACAGCCGCTGACCATTCCGAGACCACTTCGTGCCTGCCCGTGAGGGCTCGCCTACCGTCGCCGCCCTGTCCTGGAGGGTCTTCGGTCCCGCCACCGGCGCGACAGTGCGCGCCATACCGCTACGCGAAGCGCGTGCCCGCGGCGTGAGCCGCGATCGATTCGGTCACGAACTGGCCTAGCTGATGCCGGAACACGTTACGGTCGAACCGCTGCGCGTGCGTGCGCAGGGCTTCGGCGTCCCAATCCGTGGCCTCAGTGCGGCGCACGGCATCCATCAAGCACTCGACTGTCTGTTCGCGGAACAGCACACCCGTGCGCCCATCGATCACCGTGTCCAGGGCGCCGCCGCCGGCGAAGGCAACCACGGGCCGGCCGCTGGCATTGGCCTCCACGGGCGCGATACCGAAGTCCTCTTCCCCAGGAAACACGTAGCCGCGACAGCGGGCGTAGAGCTCCTTCAGCTCCCAGTCAGACACGGTGCCCACGAACTCGATGTTGCGCCCGGCGCGCGAGCGCAAAGCGGCCAGGTCACGCCCGCCCGAGCTCACGATCTTCAGCCGGATGCCCAGCCGGCTGAACGCATCGACGGCCAGGTCGATGCGCTTGTACGGAATCAAACGCGACACGACCAGGTAGTAATCATCGGTCCGGCCGGGCTGCGGCGTGAACGCGTCGCAATTCACCGGCGGATAGATGACTTCGGCGTCGCGCCGATAGTACTTGCGAATCCGCGCCGCGACTGTATTGGAAATTGCGAGAAAGCGGTCGACGTTCTGCGCGGTCGCAACGTCCCAGGCGCGCAGCTGGCTGATCGCCGCGGGCAGCACTAGGCGCGCCGCCGTCCCGAGTCGCTCGCGCTCGATGTAGGCGTGGTAATTCCACACCCAGCGCATCGGCGTCAGGCAATAGCAAATGTGCAGGGTGCCGGGCGCCGTCACCACACCTTTACAGAACGCCGAGCTGTTCGAAATGACCACGTCATAGCCGCTCAGGTCGAAGCTCTCGAAGGCCAGTGGATACAGCAGCAAGAACGGCTGGTGATTGCGCGTGACCAGCGGCAGGCGCTGCATGAACGAGGTCCGCACGTCCAGGCCGCGGATGATCGGCGACATCTTCTTCGGCCAGTACATGGACGTATAGACCGGCGCCGTCGGAAACAACGCGTGGAGCTCTTCCAGGACCCGCTCGGCGCCGCCGTACTGGTTCAGATAATCGTGGACGAGCGCTACGCGCAGGGATTGGGGATTGGGGGTTAGGGGTTGGGGAGGATCGACATCGGTGCGTGTCGACGTGCCGTTGCGTTCGCCAACCCCCAACCCCCAACCCCTAACCCCCATCAAAAGGCTCCTTTGCCCGAAAGCACAGCAGGCGCGGTGCGCAGCATGATCCGCAGGTCCAGCCCCAGCGACCAGTTCTCGAGATACATGATGTCCAGCAGCACCTGCTCGGCAAACCCGAGCTCGCTGCGACCGCTCACCTGCCACAGACCGGTAATCCCCGGCAGTGTCTCGAGTCGCTGGCGCTGCCAGTCTTCGTACAGCGCCACCTCGCGCGGCGTGGCCGGCCGCGGCCCGACGATGCTCATGTCGCCGACCAGCACATTCCAGAGCTGCGGCAACTCGTCCAGGCTCCAGCGGCGAATGAACGCGCCCAGGCGCGTACGCCGCGGATCGTCGCGCATCTTGAAGATTGGTCCTTCGGCCTCGTTGAACTTCAACAGCTGGTCGAGCTGCGTTTCGGCATCAGGCCGCATCGAGCGGAACTTCCAGCACTTAAAGTCCTTGCCGCCGCGGCCGACTCGAACCTGGCAGAAAAACGGCGAGCCCGCCCGGTCCTCGAGCCAGATCAGCACTGCCAGGATCACGAACAGCCAGGAAAACAAGACGAAGAAGACCAGCGCGATGACCACGTCGATGATGCGTTTGATGAAGAAGTTCAACCCGCGGATCGCGTGCTCCTTCATCCCCATCAGCGGAATGCCACTCACGGTATCGATGTCGAGCCGACCCAGGCTCATCTCGTACAGGTCGGGTACGAGGCGGAACTGCACCCCATCCGTCCGACAGTGATCGACGATGCGCATGATGGCCTCGTGCGAGGCACTTGGCAGGGCGATCACGACGTGGTCGATGGCGTAGTCGCCGATAAGGCGCTCGATCTCGTCCGGCGTGCCGAGGTGATGGAATCGACCGAAGTCGGCGCTGGTCTCAGACGATAAGAAGCCAGCCACCTCATAGCCCAGGTGCGGCCGGTCGGTGAGGGCTTGCATGATCATCCGACCGACCGTGCTGTCGCCGACGACGAGCGTGCGTGCCACGCCGATGCCGCGCTGGTGCAAGCGACCGACCAGCGACAGGTAGATGGCTCGACCGAACAGCACAAGAACGGTTATCAGCGCCCAGGCGAAGATCAAAGTCAGCCGCGACTCGGCCGGGTAGCGCACGAACGTTGAGGCCGCGAACAGCGTCATCAGCGACAAGCCAGCCGCGGTGAAGATCGTGGACAGATCGTCTAGCGCGCTTGCAGCGCGCGGCAGGCGATACAGCCCGCGCAGACCGACGATGCTGACGAAGACGAGCGCGAGCGCCGCCTGCAGCGGAATATACGTTTCGTGCTCGACATAATTACCCGGATCAACATCGAGCACCAGCCCGAGCCGATAGCGCGCATACCACGCCAGGAAGAAGGCGACGTTGACCATCGCCAGGTCGAGCAGAATCAAGATGACCTGTTCGTAGGTGTGCGACAAACCTGGCCGGACCGCCGTGTTGTTTACCGGTCGCCGTGCCCGAGGCGCCGAGCGCGCAATGAGCGGACGCGGCGAGGCGGCCATCAGCTGCGCATCGCCCGGGTGTAGCTTGCCGCCGTCGCGTCGGCCAGCGACCGCCAGCTGAAGCGCGTGGCTTGAATGCGTCCTGCCGCGCGCATCTCCTTGCGCGCCTGCCCATCGTCCAGCACGCGCTGCATTTCACGCGCAAGCTGATCCGAGTCCTGGGGTGCCACCAGGGCGACCGCTGTGCCGCCAACCTCAGGCAGCGAGGCAGCGTTGGACGTGATCACTGGCGTGCCGCAGGCCATCGCCTCTAAAACGGGCAAACCGAAGCCTTCGTACAGGCTGGGAAAGGCGAACAGCCGGGCGGCATTGTACCAGAGGGGCAATTCATCTTCGGCGACAAAGCCAAGAAACGTCACCTGGTCGTGTAGGTTGAGCCTCTCCACTGTGTCGAAAATGGGACTGAAGCGCCAGCCCGCCCCGCCGCCAATCACGAGTGGCGGCCGCGGCCGACTCAAGCGAGCGTAGGCCTGCAACAGGCCGACCACATTTTTGCGCGGCTCGAGCGTCCCGACGGCGAAAATGAAAACCTCCGGCAAATTACGCGCCCGACGAAACGCCTCAACCTCATCCGCGGGTAATACGCGGAAGCGCTCCTCCGCGGCGGGGTAGGTCACCTCGACGCGATCCTGGGGCACGCTCAGCAGGCGCACGATATCACGGCGTGTGCTTTCCGAGATCGTGAGAATTCGCCGCGCGCGCCGCGCCGCGGCGCGCGTTGCGGCGGCGAGATAGATGCGGTTGGCCGGTTTGAATGCTCGAGGAAAGTGGAAGAAGCTCAAGTCGTATACCGACACCACGGCTGGGCCACTCCAGCCAATGGGCAGGGCATAGGCCAACCCGTGCAGCAGATCTGGCTGTGCGCGCTGAAGCACTCGTGGCAGCCGCGCCTGCTCCCAGGCGATGCGCAGCGTCGGCCGCTCGGTTGCCGACCCGGCGGTGTGATAGTGGATGCTGCCCCGCGACAGTTTTTCGTCGGTGGGTGCTTCGGGCACGAAGGCGTCGAAACGATGCCCGCGCGCATCGCGCGCAAATTCGGCCAGCAGGTGATAGATGACGCGGCTGATGCCGCCACTGCGGTAGCTCTGGGCGCGCGACAGGAGCAGAGCGTTCAGTGCTACGTGCACAGCTGGTGGTCGATGCAGTCTACTTGGGCGTGCACGTGCCCGCCGTCCCTGCCAGTCACCGCCGTGTGGGCGCAACCGTCTGGCCAGCGCGGCGTTCGACCGGCGGTGACGCCGCGCTATGGGCGTCGGGCGGCGTCGCGGTGCTGGCCCTGGCTGTGCTGGTGCTGGCCGCGACACGCGAGCCCGGTGGCGGCATGCTCGTGGGAGCGCTGACGGCGCTCGTGCTCGCGGCGCTGGCCACAGCGCTGTTTCTGTGGGCGTGGGCGTACCGGCACCTGACATACACGCTCGGCGATCAGGCGCTCGACATCTCGTGGTTCGGTCGAACGCTCGCCGTGCCGTACACGGCCATCGACGGGATCTACACCGGCCAACGCCTCGTCGGCAGCGCGACGCCGATCGTGCCTGCCTGGCCAGGTATCTACGTCGGGCCTGGTCGGGCCCGGGCCGTTGGACGATTGGGGTTTTTCACCACCTCACCCGACCCTGCCGCCCTGACATTGATCACGCTCGAACACGGCGGTGTGGTCGTGTCGGCGCGTAACCCGCATGAGTTTCGCCTGGCGCTCATCGAGCGCATCCAGGATGCTGTCGACGCCGCGCCTGCCACCAGGCCGACCCGCGCACCTGCGCGCGGTGCGCCCTGGACGGCGCTCTTCGACCGCTGGCTGGCGTGGTCGCTCCTTTTTGCCTGTGTCGCGCTGTTTGCCATTCTGGCCGTGATCGGCGCCGTCTTCGAGTTCCTGCCGCCGGAGATCGCGCTGCGCTTCGACGCCAACGGCGACCCGAGCCTGATCGCGCCGCGCGAGGACCTGTTGCGGCTGCCGCTCCTTGGCCTGTTGGTGCTGCTGGTCGACGTCGCACTGGGCGTGTGGCTGCATGCGCGCGAGCGGCTGCCGGCGCGCCTGCTGTGGCTGAGCGGCGCCGTCGTCCAGACTGTGCTGCTGGTCGCGGTCATTCGCCTCGTCCAGTGACCTCGGAGGTGATCCGTGTCGTCGACGACCTCGAAGCGCACGGCTATGTGAGTCTGGACGACGTCGAACGCGCAGTGGGCCGGTCCGTCGCCAGCGAGATTGCAAGTGGCGTTCTGCTGGTCGACTACCGCGAGCGCATCGACCCCGCGACCGGCAATCGCCACCCCGTCACCCTGTGCCGCCTGAACCGCCACCACCCCGAGGTCCGCGCCCAGACCGCCTGGTAAGTCCTTCGTCCCTGCACCCCTGCTTCGCTTTAGAAAAGAAAGCTCTTCGCCGGACCTCTAGGACGTAGGAATCCGAAAGTCCTGGCCGACCACGATACGAATGTCCGCCACCGCATCGGGCGTAGGCGTCTCGGTGATCGCCGTCGTGGGCACTTTGAGCGTCGTGGCCAGCACTTCGGCCGCGTGGCGGTCCGACGTCAGCACCTGCACCAGCGACGAGCGATAGTCGCTCCGCTCCGCGGCATCGATCTTAACGACGTTGAACCCCTGGGCCCTCAAATAGTCCGCCGTGCGTTGACCAAGACCAGCGGTGCCGCTGCCATTCAAAACCTCGATGCGCGCCTTGAGCTCAGGATGCGCGGCAACCCGCTGCGCCGACTCCACCGCGCGCCGAATCCCGATCAGGTTCGGATCGAGCAAGTCAGCCCCATCCGCACCCTTGAACGGCGTCGCCAACGAGGTATCGACGACCAGGTTCTCGATGTGCCCGCGGTCGATCTCCGAAACCAGCCTCGCCAACGACAGTAGCTGCACTGGCGACAGATCGGTACTCAAATACTTCGTGACAATGCTGACCATCCCAGGCGCCCGCGAGAGCATGTTCAGCTGCAAAGCGCGGTCGCGCAGCGCCACCAGCACCATCTGTTGGCGCCGAGCGCGCGAGAAGTCGTTTGTGCCATGCCGTGAGCGTGCGTACTGCAAGGCGCGCTGCCCGTCCAGCAGTTGCGGACCCGGTGCGAAGTAGATGCGCTGATATCCGTAGTTCTCCGTCGGGTACTCGTCGTCCTTGACCGGCCGATCGACGTCGACCAGCACGCCGCCGACCAGATCGACCAGTTCTTCGAACCCTCGAAAATCGACACGGGCGTAGTACTCGATCGGGATCCCGAAATCGTTGGTGATCGTACGTTTGGTCATTTGCTGGCCGCCGACGGCATGCGCAAAGTTGATCCGTTGCTGCCCGCCCGAGCAGCCCATGGCTGTCGTGCAGCCGGGAATCGTGACCCACAGGTCCCGCGGCAGCGATACCAGCGCCGCGGACCTGGTGATCGGGTCGATGCTGGCGATCATGATCGTGTCGGAGCGGGTGCCCGAGATTGGCTCGTCGTCGCGTTTGTCAACCCCTAGGAGCAGGATGTTGACGCGGTCGCGGCCGGTCCACTCGGGCACCACGTTCCTGACGACGCTGGCGATGCTCGACGAGAGGGCAGGTGCCGGCGCCGAATCTTGCGAGGCGGGTCGACTGGCGAGCGGCGCGGGTGGGTTGAGTGTGACCGGCACCGTCACTTTGACCGGCCCAGCGGCGACGACCACGCCGCTCGGCGGTTGATCACGCGCGCCGAGCGCGCGCCAGTTGCTCAGGAAGATGGCGCCGAAAACGACACCGCCGACCACGAACGCCCAGAACGTGGCCACCGCGAACAGAGGTGGCCTAGGTGGCGCCGGGCGATACTCAGGTGTGCCTGAAGGCTCGTCCATAGGGCGACGCCCGCCGCGGCCGCGGGCTGCCCCGATTATAGGCTGACCGCTTTGGCCGTTCTTGTAACTACGCCCACCGCGCGCCGCACCACGTCGTCTGCGACATCACTCACAATCCGCGCCGCGCCAACTCGATCGGCCAGGATCCAGCGTTGGCGAGTGCCTGCGCGTTTCTTGTCGAAAACGAGACGCAACAGCACTTCGTCAGGCGTGAGGTCTGGCCAGCACAAGGGTAATTCGAGCCGAGCGAGCAGATCGTTCTGGCGCGCCATGTCGCGTGCGTCGAGCATGCCAAGCTCGTGCGCAATCAGCGCTGCCGCGTGCATGCCAACCGCGACGGCTTCGCCGTGCAGCAACGTGCCGTACCCGGCTGCGGCCTCCAGCGCGTGGCCGACCGTATGCCCGTAGTTCAGCAGCATCCGATCGCCCGATTCGCGCTCGTCGCGTTCGACGACGTCCGCTTTGAGCTCGATCGAGCGGGCTACGATCGGCGCCAATTTGTCCCCTGCGCCCGCCGTTAGCCCGTCGACCTGCCGTTCCAAGACATCAAATAGGCCCGCATCAAGAATCATGGCCACCTTCACGACTTCGGCCATGCCATTCCCAAACGCGCGCGGCGAGAGCGAGGCCAGCAGTCCGGTGTCGGCAACGACGCACAACGGCTGGTAGAACGCCCCGATCAGGTTCTTGCCACGCGGGTGGTTGACGCCGGTTTTGCCACCCACCGCAGCGTCCACTTGTGCCAACAGGGTCGTGGGCGCATTCACCAGCCCAATGCCACGCAGGTACGACGCGGCCGCGAAGCCGACCAGGTCGCACACGACGCCGCCACCGAAGGCGACCAGCGCGTCGCGCCGCTGTGCCCCCTGCTCGACCAGCCAGTCCCACACGGCGCCCACCTGTGCCAGACCCTTGTTGGCCTCGTCCCCTGAGATGCCCAACACGGCTGCCTGTGGCAACACCGACCGCAAGCGTGGCCCGTGCAAGTCGTAGGCGTGTCGGTCGGCTACGACGAACAGCCGCCCACTGAACTCGGCCTCAGCCAATGCGCCAGGTAGGTCGGTCAGTGCGTCCGGGCCTGCCAGCAGCGGGACGCGCCGCCCACCGGCGCGCAGCCAGCGGGTCGCGACCGTCATCGACTGGCGGTCGCGGGTCGGCGCTGGCGCTGCCAGGCCAGAAAGCGCCGCGTTAGCTCGCCGACCAATTCGTAGCGCGTGCGCCCGTCGACGCCGATGGTCACGTGCGCGGCTGAGTACGCCTCTTTGCGCTGCTCCATCAGCTCGATCACCCGCCCGAGTGGATCGGGGCTGTCGAGCAGCGGTCGTGGCCGCCCCGAGCGGCTGTTGCGCAGTCGATCGACCACGGTCTCGGGCCGCACCTGAAGATGGACCACGAGATTGCCGTTGCGCAGCGCGTCGCGATTGGCCGGATTGACGAACGCGCCACCGCCCGTGCTGATCACCTGGCGTCGCTCGGCAGTGATCTTGGCGATCGCTTCGGACTCGACTTCTCTGAACACGGCTTCCCCGTCCTCGCGGAAGATCTCCGGGATCGAGCGACCAGTCATCTCTTCCACGAATCGGTCGCTGTCGATAAAGTGCATGCGCAGGCGACGCGCCAGGTTCCGACCCAGCGTGGTCTTACCACTGCAGCTGAAGCCGACCAGCACGAGGTTATCCATGCCGCGTCTGGAAGCTTCGGAAGCTGGTCAGCGCATCATCGAGGCTGTCACCGCCGAACTTGGTGCGCATCGCGTCGGCGAGCACGATCGCCACCATGGCCTCGCCGACGACGCCTGCCGCGGGCAGCACACAGACATCGCTGCGCTCGACATGGGCGACGCTGCGCTCGCGCGTCGCGTAGTCGATTGAGGGCAACGGATGGATCAGCGTCGAGATCGGCTTGGCGGCCCCACGGACCACGACCGGCGCGCCGTTGGTAATGCCGCCCTCGAGTCCGCCCGCTCGGTTCGTGGGCCGCTGCCAGCCTCTGGTCGCGTCGTAATCGATGATGTCATGCGCCTGCGAACCGTGCCGAGCCGCGTTTGCGAACGCATCTCCAAGTTCCACGCCTTTGATGGATTGGATGCTCATCATCGCCGCGGCAAGCCGCGCATCGAGGCGCTCGTCCCACTGCGCATACGTGCCCAGCCCAATCGGCACGCCGTACGCGATGACCTCGAAGACGCCGCCCAGCGTATCGCCAGCCGTGCGCGCCGCCTTGATCAGTTCCGTCGCCTGCTCGGCGAACGCGGCGTCACCCGTCCGAATAGGCGATTCCTCGACCGTTGTCCACCACGCATCGTCGGCCGACGGTGTGACTGCCAGGTGCTCGGGCGCCGCCGCCGTGGCCGGCCCCACCCGTAACACATGACTTCTGATCTCAACGCCGAACTGCCGTAGAAACACCTTGCCGAGTGCGCCAGCGGCAACCCGTGACGCGGTCTCACGCGCACTGGCGCGCTCGAGCACGTTGCGCACATCGTCGTGCCCGAACTTGACCACGCCGGCCAGATCGGCGTGGCCGGGCCGCAGCCGGGTTACCGGCTCGGGCGGCTCCGCAACCGGTTCGACGTCCATCCGCCCCTGCCAGTTCGGCCAATCGAGGTTCTTGACGACCATCGCGATCGGGCCGCCCATCGTGCGGCCGTGGCGCACGCCCGCGACGATCTCGACGCAGTCGCGCTCGATCTGCTGCCGCCCGCCGCGACCGTAGCCGAGCTGGCGTCGCCGCAGGTCGACGTTGATGTCCTCGGCGAGGAGCGGCAGCCCGGCTGGCAAGTTCTGGACGAGGATCGTTAGCTGCGGTCCGTGCGACTCACCCGCGGTGAGCACGCGCAACATGCCCAGACTCACACGCCAATCCTGTTCGCAACCGCGCCAAACATGACGTCGAGCGGTGGCGTGCGACCGGTCCAGCGCTCGAACGACAGCGCCGCCTGGTGCACGAGCATGCCCAGTCCGTTTTCGGCGCGTGCCCCGGCCGCCTGAGCTGCCCGCATGAAACCGGTCTCCGGCGGGTTATAGGCCAGCTCAATCGCCACGCTTTGAGGACTGTAGCAGCTAGGGTGAACGTCGGGCGCCTGGCCGTGATGGCCCAGCGACGTCGCGTTGATCACCACATCCCACGGCTCCTTGGCGGCCCGTGCAATCTCGTTGAGCGTACCAACCGTGACCCTGGCAATCGCCGCCGCCGCCAGGTCCTGCTGCAGCCGCACCGCCCGCTCCTGGCCTCGGTTGACGACATGAATGCGGCCGGCGCCAAGTGTGGCCAACGCTAACACCGCTGACCGCGCGGCCCCGCCAGCCCCGATGACCAACGCCAAGCGGCCACTCACGTCGATGTCGGCGTCGGTCATCCAGCGCGCCAGTCCAGGCCCATCCGTGTTGCCACCCGTCAGTCGCCCAGCGTGGTTGACGACGGTGTTCACCGCGCCCAACGCGCGCACCTCAGGCGTGACCTCGTCCAACAGGGGCATGATGGCCTGCTTGTGCGGCGCGGTGACGTTGGCGCCGAAGCACGCCGCAGCTCGGAGTGCCCCGACCGCCTCACCCAGCGCATCCGGGGCGACGTCGCGCGCTTCGTAGTG
>WNGB01002756.1_pt1 | contig 28154 bp, 28 predicted proteins | sample 5400681 | NCBI WGS metagenome assembly WNGB01 (sample SAMN13153367, study PRJNA577476) | soil metagenome | isolation source: 115 cm soil or saprolite under grassland replicate 2 | place: USA:California | collected 2016-06-15
GGCGGGGTGCTGCCTTGGGGCAGCACCCCGCCATAATCGTTTTGGGGCCCCAATCGCATGGTCGCCGTCCGAGCGGGAAGACCCACTTTGGGCCCCCATAACCGGTCCAAGCGCAGCCTTCGCATTTCCCCGATCCGGTCCCATAGTGTTCGCGGGTGGGAAAAGGGACATTATTCGTAGGGCCTTGACGATTTCGATTCCTTTTGGCTAACCTCCTCGCTCGGTTGATCGGACAGGTTCGCAACCCCCACGGTGAGCCGCCGGTCCGCGCCCCATGGGCGCACCCATGCGCTGCGTGGTAGCGGCATGGAAGATGGGCCACCCTCCCGCGCTCATCTGAATATCCCCCAAATCCCCCGACATTCCAGGAGGTTGTTTTGGCACGCGGTCGTGCACTCCTGCACCGGTACTTACCCCGCACGGCCCGTCTTGGCGCAGTCGTTGCGCTGAGCGGCGCCGTCCTGTTCTCCGTATTCCTGCTGCCGGCCTCAGCATCGAGCCGTGGCGGAACCTACGTCGTGAAGTCCGGCGACACGCTCTCGCGCATCGCCGGCAATCAAGGTCTGGGAGGCTGGCGTGCGCTCTACGACGCCAACCCGAGCATCAAGAACCCAAACCTGATCTTCCCTGGTCAGCGCCTGGACATGCCTTCCGGCAACGGGCAGGTGCGTCACACCACGTACCACTCTTCGGTGCGGCACTCGCAGCGGGTCAGCACGGTGCACCGCAGCTCATCGCGGTCATCGGGCTCGGTCGCCGGCGGGAGCGTGTGGGACCGAATCGCGCAGTGCGAGTCGGGCGGCAACTGGAGCACCAACACCGGCAACGGTTTCTACGGTGGTCTCCAGTTCACGCAGTCCAGCTGGAGCGCCGCCGGCGGCTCCGGAAGCCCGCAGAACGCCAGCCGCTCCGAGCAGATCCGCGTCGCCCAGCGCCTGCAGCAGATGCAGGGCTGGGGTGCCTGGCCGACCTGCAGCCGCAAGGCCGGACTGCGCTAGCAAGCGGGAAATCCGCCGCCACGCGGCACGTTTCGCGCCCCCGGCGCGGCAATTCGTGGGGAAGGTACGGTGCGCAGCTTCGGCTGCGCACCGTACCGCTTTTCGGAGGAATTCAACCTGGGCTCGGAGACACGGCGGGCCGCACCGGATGAAGCTCGCGCAGCCGCACCAGGGAGCAAAATCCAGTGGTCGTGAGGGTCGATTGCGCGCCGCCGGCGCAGCGTCAGCGGCGCATGGTGGCCAGCGCGCGGACCCCGTCGCGGAACATCGCCGAATCGACGTCGCCGACCAGCGCGTACTGGACCATGAACCCGGCGGTGATCGCCACAAGGACCCGGGCGACGTGGGCGGCCGGAACCTCGCGGGTCATCACGCCCTGGTCCTGGTAGAGCTGGATCTGCCGGGCGAGCGCCGCGCGGATGCCCTCGAGGGCCTGACGGACGTTCTCGAAGATGGCGGGGGAGCGGACCGCCTCACCCCAGATCTGGATCGCGAGCTTTGGCACATCCTGGGTCTCGCCGAGGTTCTCGACCGCGGCCAGCACGCGACCGACGACCTGCTCCAGCGGCGGCGCCGCGCCGTCGTCGCACGGTTCCAGCGCCCCGGCGATGTCCCGGAGGGCACCGCTGGCGATCGCGGTGACGATCTCGTCCTTGGACCGGAAGTAGCGGTAGACCGCGCCGGCCGACAGGTGCGCCTCGCTCAGCACGTCCTGCATGGACGTGGCGTGGAAGCCGTTTCGGACGAAGCAGCGCCGGGCAGCGTCGAGGATCTGCTGCCGGCGGGCGTCCAGGTGGGCCTGGGAGACGCGGGGCATGTGCAGAATATAAAACGAATGTTCGATCTTGACAAGCCGGGGCCGTCGAGCGACAGTGTGGCAGTCAAATAGAACGACCATTCGTTTCAGGAGTGAAGCGATGTTGAGATCCACGGATTTGCCGCCCAAGCACGGCGCGCGTGCCATGGTGGCCATCATCGTGCTCGTCCCGGCCGTCGTCGCGCTGACGTTGACGGCATTCGCGTGGCCGTCCGCGCGGCTGGCCCCGAGGGACCTGCCGGTCGGCGTCGCCGGCCCGCCCCAGGCGGCCGCCGCGATCCAGCGCCAGCTCGCGCAGCGTGGCGACGCCTTCGACGTGCGCCTCTACGCTGACCAGGTAGCCGCACGCGCCGCCATAGCCGACCGCGCGGTCTACGGCGCGATCGTCGCCGCCCCCAGCGGGGTGACCGTCCTGACGGCCTCGGCCGCCAGCCCGGTGGTCTCCCAGCTGCTCGCGCAGGCTGCCGCCGCCGCCTCGCAGGGGCTCGGGGCAGCCCAAGGCGGCGCCTCAGCCGGGCCCGCGGCAGCCCAAGGGTCTGGGCAAGCCCAAGGGTCTGGGCAGGCCCAAGGGTCTGGGCAGGCCCAAGGCGGCGCCTCAGCCGGACCCGGGATGACCCAAGGCGGCACCTCGGCGGGGCGGGTCCCCGCGGGTACGACGCCGGGCGGCCGGGAACCGCGGGTCGTCGACGTGGTGCCCGCCGATCCCGACGACCCGCGCGGCGCCGCGCTGAGCGCCGCGGTGCTGCCTCTGGTCCTGGCCGGAGTGCTCACCGGGCTGATGATCGGCCTGGTCCGGCGGCCCGGTCTCGGGCAGGCCTGCGCACTGGTGGTCGCCTCGGCGCTGGCGGGGCTGGTCGCGGTCGCTATCGCCCAGGGCTGGCTCGGGGTCATCGGCGGGGACTGGCTGACGAACGCCGGCGTGCTCGGGCTCACCGTGCTGGCCATCGCCGCCGGCGCCGCGGGCCTGTTCGCGCTCCTCGGGCGGGCCGGGCTGGCGCTGGGCGCGCTGCTGATGGTGCTGCTCGGCAACCCCCTGTCCGGAGTGCCGTCCGCCCCCGAGCTGTTGCCGCGGCCGTTCGGCCTGATCGGCCAGCTCCTACCCCCCGGAGCGGGCGGAACCCTCCTTCGCAGCGCCGCCTTCTTCGACGGCAACGCCACCAGCAGGCCCCTGACGGTCCTGACCCTGTGGGCCGTGCTCGGCCTGCTGGCCGTGTGGGCCGGCGCCCTGCGCCGGCACCCCGCCAGCACCGCGGTGATCCATCCAATGACCCCAGGCAACCGGGGAGGATCCTCCGCAACCGGCTGACCACACCGATCCTCAGCGGCCGGCTGACCACACCGCGACACGGAACTCGCGGCGCCAGCGCCGCGGAACGCCAGCAGGCGGCGCCCCATCCCCTGGGCGCCGCCTGCTGGCGCGAGGACGCGGGTAGCGGCCGCGGCGGGGTAGGCTTCAGGCCGACCGACGCCGAGCAGGAGGGGTTCCGGGTGACCGAGGCGAACACGCCCCTCGCCAGTCCAGAGCTGTCCGAGGTCGCCCCCGGCGTACTCGCCTACGTCCAGCCCGACGGCAGCTGGATGATCAACAACACCGGTGTCATCCTTGGCCGCTACGGCGTGGTGCTGATCGACACCACCTCGACCGAAGCGCGCAACCGCGCGCTGCTGGCCGCGGTCGGCGAGCGCGCGGGCGGGCTGCCTGTACGCGCCGCGGTCAACACCCACCACCACGGCGACCACACCTACGGCAACTGGCTGCTCCCGGCGGGCATCCCGATCGTGGCCCACCACCGCTGCCGCGACGAGGTGCTGCGCGCCGGCATGGTGGCCCGGGCGCTGTTCCCGACCGCCGACTACGGCCGGGTCGAGCTTGCCCCGCCGACCCTCACCTTCGAGCGCTCGCTCACCCTGCACGTGGACGAGACCCGGGTGGAGCTCATCTTCGTCGGTCCGGCCCACACCCTCGGCGACGTGATCGCCTGGCTGCCCGGTCAGGAGGTGGTGTTCACGGGCGACCTGGTGTTCCATGGCTGCCATCCGTTTTTGGCCGAGGGGTGCCTGGCGAACTACCCGGCGGCGCTACAGCGGGTCAGGGACCTGGGCGCCCAGGTCCTGATCCCCGGGCACGGACCGCTGGCCGCCCCGGAGGTCCTGGACGGCATGCTGGACTACGCCGAGTGGCTCAGCACCCTGGCGCGGGACGGCTTCGCCGCGGGCCGGGAGCCGCTGGAGGCGGCCCGCCGCGCCGACCTCGACCGTTTCGCCACCTGGAGCGAGCGCGAGCGGCTGGTCGGCAACCTCGCCCGTGCCTACAGCGAGCTGCGCGGCGAGCCGTGGGGCTCGCCGCTGGACCTGCCCGGCGTGGCAAGGGACATGATCGAGTTCAACGGCGGCCCCCTGCGCTGCCTCGCCTGAGCGGACACTGGCGTGGACACCGAGCTGCAATACGAGTCGCCGCTGGACCCCGCCGTGGGTGCGCGGCACCGCTGGCTCGCCGCGTTGCTGGAGATCGCCCCGGGCGATCGGGTCGTCGACCTCGGCTGCGGCGACGGCGTCACCCTCGACGTGCTGATCGCCGAGCCGGTGGGCGTCGTGGTTGGCCTGGACACCGCCACGGCGGCGCTGGTGGAGGCCGCCGGCCGGCTCGGCAACGGCCGGCCCGCTGGGAAGGTCGCGCTGGTCCGCGCCGACCTCAGCGCGCCGCTGCCGTTGACGGATCGCTCTGTCGACAAAGCGATCTGTCACAATGTGCTTGAGTCGCTTCCCGACCCCGACGCCTTCCTGGGCGAGGCCGACCGGGTCCTGCGGCCGGGCGGCAGGATGGTGCTCAGCCACCCCGACTACGACACGATGGTGTTCACCGCGCCGGACCTGGCGCTGACAAGGCGGCTGGTCCACGCCTACTGCGACACCCAGCAGGACTGGATGAGCGCGGTGAGCGGCACCATCGGCCGCTGGCTGCATGACATCGCCGGTCGTTCGCCCCTCACCGTCGAGCGCAGCGTCGCCTCAACCGTGCTCAGCCGCGGCTTCCAGGCACCGATGCTCGGCTACATGTTCGCCCAGCACGTCGCCGACGTGGTGCGCCGCGCCGGCGGCTTCACGGACGCCGAGCTCGACGGCTGGCTGGCGAGCCTTGCGGAGGTGGACGAGCGCGGCGCATTCCTGTGGAGCATCAACGACTACGCGGTCGTGTGCCGCAAGCCCGGAGCGGACGGTTGGGGACCGCACTGACCCGCCGGTCCCGCCACGCGGTGGGCGGCCCCAGAATCGCGCCGAGCGACTGATCAATGCCGCCTTTCCCCGGGCGGGCGGATCAGCGTCCGTGGTCCGGCGAGGCGCCGGGCAGGTGGTAGCTCACCTGGCCGCCGAGCTCGATGAACCCGAGGGAGGCGGCGAGGCGCCGGGAGGCGGTCAGCTCCACGCGCGCGCGCCACTGCGCGACCAGTCCCGCCGCCAGCGCCGCCCGGACCACGCTGGAGGCGACCATGATGCCCAGGCCCTGCCCCCGGCGGTCTGGTCGGGTGAGGACTCCGAGGTGGGCCAGCGTACCGGCCCACACCTGCGCGCCCGCGGCGGCCACGACCACGTCGCGCTCGCGGACCATATGGATCCAGTGGGTCCAGGCGGCCAGGCCGCTCTCGGTGGCGTCCCCCGGGTCGCAAGCGGCGCCGAGCTGGTCCAGGTCGGCTGCACCGGGCTCCGCCGGCTCGGCCGGGGAGGGCACCGGGTTGGGTTGGAGGTCAGAAGTGAAGGCGAGGACCGCCGGGCCGAGCACGACGATCCTCGGTCCGAGCATTGCCCGAGCCTCGTCGGGGTGAGCCAGCCTGCCGGCAACGGCAGCATCCAGACCGCCGACCTGGTCGCCGACACGGCCGACGGTGCCCCGGTCCGGCCCGCCGGTGGGCGTACCGGCGGGGTCCCGGCCGGCGGAGTCCCGGTCCGGCACGTCGGTGGGCGTACCGGCGGGGTCCCGGCCGGCGGAGTCCCAATCCGGCACGTCGGTGGGCGTACCGGCGGGGTCCCGGTCGATGGTGCCCCGGTCCGGCCCGTCGGTGAGCGTGGCGGCGGCGTCCCGATCGGCGGCGGCGTCCCGATCGGCGGCGGCCAGGTCGGCGGCCAGATCGGCGGGAAGGACGACGCAGCGGGAGCCGCCCAGGGTGACGACGGTCACCCAGCGTGGGCCTGGGGCCGGCCTGGCGGGTCGGGCGACCACGACCGTGCCGGGTTCGCGGAAGGCGGCCGGCGCGCCAAGGACCTGGCGCCAGGCGTCCCTGACCCGCTCAAGGCTCGCCTCGTCCATATCGTGGAACCCTACCGCAGCGCGCGCTCCAGCAGTGCGACGGTCGGCGGGCCCTGGCGGAACCCTATGCAGGCTGCGAGCAGGCAAGGTGGTCGCGGGCCACGGTGGCCGCCAGGCCTACCGCGGCGCTGCGCGCTCCGGCGCCGAGAGTCCTGGCGCGGTGTGATGGCCCACTCAGGCGGCGCTCACAGGTGCGGACGGCGGTCGATCGGTCCGAACGAGACGGCGACGGGCGCTTCGAGGACCTCGCCGATACGGGCCGCCTGGGCCTGGACCGCGGCGCGCTGCCCGGCGCGGAGCCGCACGAACGGCTCAACCCGCAGGTCGAAGCGCCTGCCGTTGCGGCGCCGCTCCCAGATGCCCACCACCACCCCGTTCACCAGCAGCACCGGGAGCGGGCCGACCAGGCCCGCCCGCCCCGAGCTCCTGGCTGGCGCGCCCTCCAGCGCCCGGGCGGCCGAGGCGGGCGGAATGAGCAGGTCCCGCGGATAGCCGCCGCGGACGTAGCAGTCGAAGGCCGGCAGCAGCAGCACGCTCCCATCCGCCGGCAGCTCCCCCGCCTCGGCCAGGTCCTCGCCGGCCGGCAGCAGGCCGCGGTAGCCCTCCACATCGACCTCCTCGACCTGATCGCCAAGCGATCGCGCCAGCTCCAGCGCGGCGCCCCGCTTCATCCGGAACCACAGCGCGAAGTCTCCAGGGCTCACCGGGCCGTAGGAGGCGACGAAGCGGCGGAAGACCTCGAGCAGAGCCGAGCCGCCGTCGACCTGGCGCCAACCGGCGACCCACTGGTCCGGCCGCACGAAGGTCACGCGGTTGCCCTGGTTGGGGCCGAAGCACAACACCCCGCGAACCGCCGCCTCGCCGATCGCCGTCCACCAGCGCGGCCACGCCCCGCCGAAGGCGGGGAACGTCTCCTCGAGCACCCAGGCGCCAAGCCGGCTGGCGAGCTCCTCACCGAGCGCCTGCCGTGTGAGGCAGCGGCCGTCGAGCGCCTCGCCGATCGCCGCGATCACCGCGTCCTGCCGCTCCGGCGTCAGGCCGGCCCGGTCCGGCGCGTCGCCGCCCTCTGGCGGCTGATTGGCGCGCAGCGCAGCCATCCACAGCGGCAGCTCGTCGGCGGGGAACAGGTGAACCGTCCCGCGCAGGCCGTAGGTCTTGACCAGGCCGCGGCGCTCCCGCAGCTCCTGTCGCACCTCGCGGCGGGTCACGCCGGCGACCCGCAGGCCAAGCGACAGCTCAGCGGACGCCATCACCTGCGCATGGATCCCGCAGACCGCGCTCGCCACCTCCACCAGCCGATCCGGCGGCGCCGGCTCCAGCAGCCGGTGGCGTCGCTGCCGCCGCACCACAACCTGGTCCCATGTCAGCGATCGCATGGGCACATTCTCCGTCCGTAACGTGACAGACGCGCTGCCGCGACAGCTTAGCTCCTTGACGATCGTCCCCTTGCGTCGGGACCATTGAATCGACCGTGCGCAACCTCCCTCCAACCCCCACGGCCGCCTCCCCGGTGGCCCGACGGACGGCGGCCCAATACCGGTGACCAGCGCGCTGGTGCTCGGCGCGGGCGGAGCGACAGGCATCGCCTGGGAACTGGGCGTGCTCGCCGGCCTGCGCGCCGGTGGCGTGCCCGTCGCCGAGACCGACCTGGTGGTAGGCACCTCGGCCGGCTCGGTGGTCGGCGCGCAGCTCACCAGCGGCATCGACCTCGACCGCCTCCTCCGGGCGGAGCTGGAGCCGCCGGAGCCGCCCACGGGGCGGTCTCCGGAGTTCAGCTGGGATCGCATCGGCGCCGTCTGGATGGAGCTCGCGCAGACCGCCAGCGGACCCGAGGACTTCCGGGCGCGCCTGGGCGCCAGGGCGCTGGCGACGCCCGCCCTCCCCGGGTCCGAGCGCATCGAGGCCATCGTCTCGCGGCTGCCGCTGACCGACTGGCCAGAGCGGCCGCTGCTGATCCCCGCCGTCGACGTCGCCAGCGGCGAGCTGGTGGTCTTCGACCGCGACGCGGGGGCTCCGCTGAAGCTGGCGGTCGCCGCCAGCTGCGCGGTCCCGATGGTGTGGCCGCCGGTGACCATCAACGGGCGCCGCTATATGGACGGCGGAATGCGCTCGCCGACCAACGCCGACCTGGCCGCCGGCCACGACACCGTGCTGGTGATCGCGCCGATCGCCATTTCAGCCATGGGCCCACTGATGCCAGGGCTGGGCAGCGAGCTGGCGACGTTGACGCCCGGCGGCCGCGTGCGGGTCATCACGCCGGACGAGGGGGCGCTGGCCGCGTTCGGGCCGAACATGCTGGACCCGACGAGGCGGGTTGGCGCGGCGCGCGCCGGGCTGGCGCAGGGCCAACGCGCCGTGGGCCAGGTGCTGGCGCTGTGGCCGGCGCGGCCGGACGCTCCGCCCACGGCTCGCTGATAATCGGTTGCCGCCACATCATGGCCGGCGGATCGTGGGACGGCGATGCTGGAGATCACCTTCACCCGGTCCGGGCCGCGCGGCTACGCGACCACTGTGCGGCGCGACCGCGCGACCTTCGAGCTGCGTGGCTTCGACCGCCCTACGGAGCTGCCGCACGACCTGGCGCACTACGCGATCGAGCGGGCACTCGGCCTGCGGCACGGGTTCTGGGGCTGCGTGTCCGCCGGCGCGACCTTCCAGAGCATGACCCTGGTGCAGGGCCGCCGGCCGCCGATGTCCGCCGAGCGGTCCCGCGAGGTAGTGTGGCGCCACTGCGGCGAGCTGACCGAGGCCGAGGCGCTGGTCGGCCTGATGCTGGAGATCTTCCTGGGGGACATCGGCGACGACTGGGACGCCATCCGCCGGCGCCTGGCCTGGCGCTGGACACCTCCGCACGGCGGGGCGCCGATCGGACCGCTCGATGCGGGGCGCGCCTGCCAGGCGCTGTCGCGGGCACGGACGCGCTGGCGGGCGCTGCCGACCGGCGGGACCCTCACCGTGACCTGGCGGGACCCGCCAGAGCGCCCAGGCCCGCCAGACCGCTCGCGCCCGGGCCCGCCAGAGCGCTCGCGCCGGCGAAGGCCAGCTCCCTCCGCGACCGCGCGCCGGTCGCTGCCGTAGGCTCGGGCGGCTGCACGCAGCTGGAACCGCCGCCGGCTCACCAGTACGAACGCGCGTCGACAGGCTTCACTGGCGTGAAAACGGCATAGCCCTAACTGGATAAGGTGCTCGCAAGGATCGATTCAGATGTACTAGGCCTCGGGTCTACCCTGTATGCGAGTGCCACGGTTCAGAGAAGGAGGGCGCATGGCCAAGGGGGCAAGGCGGGGACTGCTCGCCAGCCGGATGAGGCGAGGGCTCAAGCGCCTGGCGATCATCACGATCTTGATCCCGCTGGCGGCGTGGGCGCTGGAAGAGGCGGCACGGCGGGCGGAGGCGCGCCAGGACGCCTCCCCATGGGGCCGCCGGCTACGGCAGGGCGCGGACTGGCTCGGCGGCTTCGGCCGCGGACCGCTGGCCAATCGCATGCGGCGCCAGCAGCCCTGAAGCGCCGGGTAGGTCAGGCCTCGGGCCGGGGCTGGCCGGCCGGCTGCCGGTCGGCCTCGTCCCGCTGAAGGTCGGCCTCGTCCCGCTGAAGGTCGGCTTGGTCCTCGTGGTCCCGGTCGGCATGCTCGCCTGGGGCGCCGGGGCCGATGGGCGCCTCCGCGCCTTCGGCCTCGGCGGCCGCGGGCCCGGCCGAGGACCCGACGGCGGACCCGGCGGCCGGCTCGGTGGCGGGTGCGCGGCGCTCGCGCAGGTACAGCCAGACGCTCGCTCCGACCATGACGGCAAGCGACACGTAGGCGTTACGGGACAGGCCGAACAGCCGGAAGGTCGTATCGGTGCGGATCAGCTCCAGCAGGAACCGCCCGAACGCGTACATCGCCAGATAGCACAGCACGATGCTGCCGGTGCGGAGCTTCCGGCGGGCGCTCAGCCACAGCAGCACCCCGACGATCACCAGGTCCCACAGGCTCTCGTACAGGAACGTCGGGTGGAAGGTGGAGAATGCCTTGTACTTGTCCGGCCGGTGGGCCGTGACCTCCAGGGCCCAGGGCAGTCTGGTGGGGGTGCCGAACAGCTCCTGGTTGAAGTAGTTGCCCCAGCGTCCGAAGGCCTGCGCCAGCGGGATGGCCGGGATGGCCGCATCCAGCGCCAGCAGCACCGGCAGCCCTCGCCGCCAGGCCACGAAGATGCCGGTGAGGATCCCCAGCGTCAGCCCCCCGTACAGCGCCAGGCCGCCCTCCCAGATGGCGAACACGTGCAGCCAGCGGCCGTGGAACTCGCCCGAGTGGGTGCTCACATAGGCCAGGCGGCCCCCGATGAACCCGGCCACGACCGCCCAGATGCCGGCGATCTCGATCTCGCTGGGGTCCCGTCCCAGCTCCTGCCAGCGCCTGCGCGCCAGCCAGAAGGCGCACAGCACACCGATGGCGATGGCCAGCCCGTAGAAGTGGAAGAAGAGCGGGCCGATGTGGAAGCCGACGGCCGGCGGCGGGGGAATGTAGGCGAGCACTGCAGTCATCGTTCGACCACCTCTGCGACCGCCTTCTCGGCGGCCGCCAGTACGTCCGCGTCGAGCCGGCGCCCGGCAGCGGCACAGTTGTCGTCGAGTTGGGAGGGGCGCGACGCCCCGACGATCGCCGACGCCACGTTCGGCTCCCGCAGCACCCAGGCCAGCGCGAGCTGGGCGACGCTCATGCCGGCCTGGTCGGCGACCGTCCCGAGCCGGTCCACCGAGGCCAGGACCTCGTCGGCCATCCAGCGGCGGATGAACCCGCCCATGCGGCTGGAGGCGGCGCGGCTGTCGTCGGGAGGCGCCTGGCCGCGGGCGTACTTGCCGGTCAGCACACCCTGCGCGAGCGGTGAGAAGACCACCTGGCCGACACCCTCGCGCTCGCACAGCGGGATGACCTCGGCCTCGATGCGCCGCTGCAGCATCGAGTACTCCGGCTGATTGGAGATGATCCGGTCGAAGCCGGAGTCGTCGGCGATGGCCAGCGCGTCGGCGATCTGGTCGGCGGTCCACTCGCTCACGCCCACGTAGAGCACCTTGCCCTGGCGCACCAGGTCGTCGAGCGCCCGGATGGTCTCGTCCAGCGGGGTCTCGTCGTCGTAGCGGTGGCACTGGTACAGGTCGATGTAGTCGGTGCCGAGCCGGCGCAGGCTCGCGTCGCACTGCTCGACCACGTGCTTGCGTGACAGCCCACCGTCGTTGGGGCCCTCGCCCATCGGGAAGTAGACCTTGGTCGCCAGCACGTAGGAGTCCCTGGCGTACCCGGCCAGCGCCTCGCCCATGACCCGCTCGGCCGCCCCCAGGCCGTAGACGTTGGCGGTGTCGAAGAAGTTGACCCCGAGGTCGTAGGCCTTGGCCACGCACTTCTTGGCGACCTCCGCCTCGACACCGACCCCGTAGGTGAGCCACGAGCCCAGGCCGATCTCGCTGACCTTGAGCCCGCTCGACCCCAGCCGGCGATACTCCACCCGGACCCCCTTCTCGACGTGCGGACCGACCCGCTCTGCGCACCCGGAGGCTATCCCACCTGGCGCCCGCTTCGCGCACCGGGCGCGCACCGGATCAGCCTGCCACGGGCGGGCCGGGTTTGCCGACCAGCTCACCGCCTCCCCGCACCACCAGCTCGTCCCGCAGTGCCCACAGCACGGGGAAGAAGCGGAAGCGGGTGGTGCGGCGCAGCCAGGTGAGGGCCATGCCGCCGGTGCCCCGGGCGTGGTCGCCGAGCGACCGCTCGACCAGCGCCACGTGCTCGGCCCGCCAGCGCGCCCAGCGTTCCTCGTAGTCGACCAGCGCCTCGCACACCAGGTAGAAGGTGGCCAGCTCACCGGGCGAGGTGTACAGGTCCGCCCAGCGCTCGATCCCCTCCAGGCCCAGGCGCCGGCCCGCCTCCAGGTGGGCGGTGGCCAGCGAGCGCTGATCGCGGCGGGCGGCCAGCACGGCGGGCAGCCCCTCCCCGTAGGAGGCCTCCAGCGCCTTCATGTAGGCGGGATCGCGCAAGCCGGACAGCAGCTCCAGCTCGCGGAACTGCTGCGACTGCGAGCCGCTGGCGGTGCCGAGATAGCTGCGGAACTCCTCCAGCGCCCACGGGGGCAGCGTGTGCAGCGTCCGCATCTGGTCCAGCACGTGGGTCATCACCTGGTTGACCCGCCCGAGCAGCGCCAGCGCGCCCGGCCAGTCGTCGGCGTCCAGCGCGGCGATGACCCGCTCGAGGTCGTGGAGCAGCAGCTTCAGCCACAGCTCGATGGCCTGATGGACGATGATGAAGTGCAGCTCCTCAGGGTGGGGAGGCCGCGAGCGCGGCTGCTGCAGCGCCAGCAGCTGGTCGACCCGCAGGTAGCGACCGTAGGTCAGGTCTTCCTCCTCGCTCATCGCTCCGGTCCTTTCGCCCCGTTTCTGCCTGGTCCGTGGTCTGCCTGGATCGTGGAGAAACGCACCGCGTCGCGCGGGCTCTCCAGTCCTCCAGTTGCCCACCCGCCAACCCCTACCTAGCATGAGGGCGGAGCCAGCCCGACCTCACCACGAGGGGAGTCGCGTGTGCGCCGGACCATGATCCTCTTCGCTGGGATCGCCGTGCTCGCGCTGCTGCTGGTGGCAGCCTCCTCGGGCGCCGGCGGCGCGGGAGGCGTCCGGGCGCAGACCTCGGGCGGCACCAGCAGCCAGCAGGACCAGCTGAAGCAGGGTCGCGATCTCTACCTCCAGTCCTGCGCCTCCTGCCACGGGCCCGACCCCAACGGGCCGTCGGAGTACCCCACGGTCCCCTCGCTGAAGGACGTGGGCGGGGCAGCCGCGGTTGACTGGGCGGTCCGCACCGGTCGGATGCCCTACCAGTCCACCAAGGGCCCGGCGATCGCGCGGGGCAAGTCTCGCTTCACCGACCAGGAGACCCGCGCGCTGGCCGCCTACGTCGGGCGCTCGGTCGGCGACACGCTCATCCCCCAGGTGGACGCCAACAAGGGCACGGTCGAGGAGGGCCGGGCGATCTACTCGCAGGCGTGCGCCGCCTGCCACGGCATGAACGGCGCCGGCTCGGCGCTCGGCGGCGAGAACATCGCGCCGACCATGCTCGGCGTGTCGCAGCTCGACATCGCGGAGGCGATCAAGATCGGGCCGGGACAGATGCCGCCGGGCGGCGGCCTGCCCCAGTACACCCCGACCGACAGCCAGAGCATCCAGCGGGTCAACGACGTGGCGGCCTATGTCCAGGCACTGAACAAGGACCGCTTCAACCGCGGCGGCGCCCCGATCGGCGGCAAGGGCCCCGTGCCCGAGGGCTTCGTGGCCTGGGTGATTGGCCTTGGCCTGCTGATCCTTGGCATCCGCTGGCTGGGAACTCGGAACTAGAGAGGAAACGGGACGACAGCGTGGACGACGACAGCCAGCGGCGTGAGGCCGGGCCAGCGCCGGAGGGGTCTGTGCGGGGCGGCGCCCCGAGGGGTCGCTCGCCGGCGCCACGTGGCGCCGGCGAGCTGACCGAGGAGCAGCGCCACGTCGAGCGGCTGGTGCTGGCCTGCTTCGCCGTCACCGCCGTGGCCGGCATCGGACTGTTCTTCGTCTACTTCACCGGCGGCCAGACCCAGTTGGAGGGCGTGCTGTGGGCCGCGGCGCTGGGCGGGCTCGGCATCGGCATCGGCCTGTGGGGCGTCAAGCTGCTCGCCGCGCGCGAGGCGGTCGAGGAGCGCCACCCGCTCCGCTCCCAGCCGGGCGCGGAGGAGGCGCTGGAGGAGGCCTTCGGGGAGGAGCTCGGCCCGCTGATCCGGCGCCGCTCTGTGCTACTGCGCGCACTGGCCGGCGCCGGCGGCGCGATCGGCCTGGCGCTGCTGCTGCCGGTGCTGTCGCTGGGCCCGGCGCCCGGCAACACCCTCAAGTTCACCGGCTGGCGGCGCGGCCTGCGCGTGGTCGACGAGAACGGCCACCTGCTCACCCTGGACGCCCTGCCGGAGGATGGCTTCATCACCGTCTACCCAGAGGGCCAGGTCGGCCGCGCCGACTCGCAGGCGCTGCTGATCCGCGTGCCGCCGGGCCTGCTGCACCTGCCGCCCGCCCGGATGGCGGCGGTGCCGCGCGGCATCTACGTCGCCTACTCCAAGCTGTGCACCCACGCCGGCTGCCCGGTGGGCCTGTACCGCGCCCAGGAGCGCTCGCTGCTGTGCCCCTGCCACCAGTCGCAGTTCAACGTCCTGGACGGCGCCAAGCCGTACTTCGGGCCGGCCGCCCGCCCGCTGCCGCAGCTCCCGCTGGGCCTGAGCCAGGACGGCTTCCTGATGGCCATGGGTGACTTCTACGAGCCGGTCGGCCCCGCGTTCTGGGATCGGAGCAAGTCATGATGCGACGCAGGCAGCGGCAGGCCACCGACGAGCCGGGGCGGTTCGAGCGGGGTGCGCTCGACCGCTTCGAGCGCAGCCAGAGATGGCTGGACGAGCGGCTGGGCACCGACAGCCTGGCGCGCGCCACCCTGCGCAAGGTCTTCCCGGACCACTGGTCGTTCCTGCTCGGCGAGATCGCCCTGTACTGCCTGGTCGTGCTGATCTTCACCGGGGTGTTCATGACCTTCTTCTTCACCCCGGACACCCGCGAGGTGGTCTACAACGGCGCCTACGCCCCCCTCAAGGGCACCCCCGTCTCAGCGGCCTACGACTCGACCATGCGGCTGTCGTTCGAGGTCAAGGCCGGCCTGATCATGCGGCAGACGCACCACTGGGCGGCGCTGGTGTTCGTCGCCGCGATCGTGGTGCACATGTGCCGCATCTTCTTCACCGGCGCCTTCCGCAGGCCGCGGGAGGTGAACTGGATCATCGGCGTGACCATGCTGCTGCTGGCCATGGCCGAGGGCCTTACCGGCTACTCGCTGCCCGACGACCTGCTGTCGGGCGTCGGCATGCGGATCACCTACTCGGTGGTGCTGTCCATCCCGGTGATCGGTACCTGGGTCGCCTTCCTGCTGTTCGGCGGGGAGTGGCCGGCGCCCGACGTCGTCTCACGATTCTTCGTGTTCCACATCTTCCTGATCCCTGCCCTGCTGATCGCCCTGGTCGGGGTGCACCTCGCCATCCTGGTGCTGCAGAAGCACACCCAGTTCCCCGGGCCGGGCCGCACCGAGCGCAACGTCACCGGCAAGCGCTTCTGGCCGCAGCAGACGTTCGTGTCGGTCAGCCTGCTGCTGCTGGTCGCCGCCGTCTGCGCCGGCCTCGGCGGCTTGGCGCAGATCAACCCGGTCTGGCAGTACGGCCCCTACAACCCTGCCAACGTGAGCTCCCCCGCGCAGCCCGACTGGTACCTGGCCTGGGCCGACGGGCTGCTGCGGCTGGGTGGTCCGTGGAGCCTCCAGATCTTCGGCTACACCATCTCCGAGAACTTCTGGCCCGCGATCCTGTTCCCGGGCCTGGCCTTCAGCGTCATCACGCTGTGGCCCTGGATCGAGCGGCGCTTCACCAGAGACCGGGTCGAGCACCACCTGCTCGACCGGCCGCGTGACGCGCCGGCCCGCACCGCCACCGGTGTGGCCGGCCTGCTGCTGTTCTTCATCCCGTTCCTTGAGGGCGGCAACGACATCATCGCCGTGCTCCTGAAAGTCCCGGTGGAGACCATCACCAGGATCCTGCAGTACGCGTTCTTCACCGCGCCGGTGGTTGCGTGGCTGGTGACGTTCTGGGTCTGCCGGTCGCTGCGTGCAACTCACCTGCATCCGGCGGCAGCCACGGCGGGCATGCGGCTGCGCCGCACGGCCAGCGGCGGCTACGAGACCGTCTCGCTGGACCCGAGCAACCCGGGCACGCCGCTCGAATAGGTCAGTGGCGGGGGGTGGCGGCTTCGTCGCGGCCGCTGGCGGCCTCGGGCTCCTCGGCCTGGTCGGCCGGCTCGACGTGGCCGTAGCGGGTCTCGCGCGCGATCGCGGCGATCCAGCCCCAGCCCGAGTACAGGGCGACCCCCAGACCCAGGATCACCAGCCACAGCCCGAAGACAAGACCGGACAGCGCCACCGTCACGCCGAGCGAGGCGGCGAACGGCCAGATCGAGGGCAGCGGGAGCACGGCGAGGTCCTGGTCCTCCAGCGACTTGGGCCCGGGCGGGTCACCCTGCGGCCACCCCGCAAAGCGCCGCATCGTCCGCGGCAACGAGCCGCGTCCGGCCGCCTCGCCACGTCGGTGCCACATGATGAACAGCCCGGCGAACCCCGGGCCGGCCCCCAGCAGCAGCAGCGCCACCGTGCCGAGCGCCTCGTAGCTCAGGAACCAGTAGACCGCGCCGGCGACCAGCCCGAACACCGAGACGCGCAGCAGCAGCGCGGCCTCGTCGCTCATGGCTGGCCCCGCCGGTAGTCGTAGGGCTGGTCGCCGCTGGGCGCCACGCCGACCGCGCCGCGCCGCAGGTCGAAGGCCGGCCGTTCCGAGATGATCTGTGGGATGCGGTGGAAGTTGTGGTGCGGCGGCGGCGAGGTGGTCACCCACTCCAGGCTGTTGCCCTCCCACGGGTCGTCCCCCGCGGTCCTGGGGCCTCGCAGGGACCGCCACACGTTCCAGATGAACAGCAGCAGCGCCACGCCCACCAGGAACGCGCCCACCGTGGACAGGAAGTTGAGGTCGTTCCAGTTCAGATCCGACTGGTAGCGGGCGATCCGCCGCGGCATGCCGCGCAGGCCCAGCAGGAACTGCGGGAGGAAGGTGAGGTTGACGGCCACGAACAGCACCCAGAACCCGATCTTGCCGAGCCGCTCGCTCATGAAGCGGCCGGTGATCTTCGGGAACCAGAAGAAGGCGCCGGCCAGCAGCGCGAACAGCAGCGCCATCGCCATCACGTAGTGGAAATGCGCGACCACGTAATAGGTGTCGTTGACCGCGAAGTCGATCGGAGGCGAGGCCACGAAGACCCCGGTGATGCCGCCGACCACGAACACCACGATGAAGGCGAGCGCGTGGAGCATCGCCGCGGTGAAGGTGATCGCGCCGCGCCACAGGGTCGCCAGCCAGTTGAACACCTTGATGCCGGTGGGCACGGCGATCAGGAACGACATCAGCGAGAACCACGGGAGGTAGACCTGGCCGGTGGTGAACATGTGGTGGGCCCACACGCCGAACGACAGCGAGAAGATCGCGAAGAAGGCGAAGACCATGCTGCGATAGCCGAAGATCGGCTTGCGAGCGAACACCGGGATCACCTCGGAGATGATCCCGAACGCCGGGAAGATGACGATGTAGACCTCGGGGTGGCCGAAGAACCAGAACACGTGCTGCCACAGCAGCGGGCTGCCGCCGGCGACCGGATTGAAGAACGACGCCCCGAAGTTGCGGTCCAGGAACAGCATGGCCAGCGCGGCGGTCAGCGGCGGGAAGGCGAACAGGATCATCAGCTGGGTGACCAGCACGCCCCAGGAGAACAGCGGCAGCCGGAACATGGTCAGGCCGGGAACTCGCGAGTTGAAGATCGTGACCACCAGGTTGAGCGCGCCGGCGATGCTGGCGATGCCGACGATCGCCAGGCCCATGACCCACAGGTCCATGCCGCGGCCCTGAAGGAACTGCGAGTCGGACAGGGGCGGGTAGGCTGTCCAGCCCGCGCTGGCCGCGCCGCCCGCCGTCACAAAGCCGCTGAGCACCATCACGCTGCCGAACAGGTACAGCCAGTAGCTCATCGCGTTCAGGCGCGGGAAGGCCACGTCGGCGGCGCCGACCTGCAACGGCACGAAGTAGTTGGCGAGCCCGGTCGAGACCTGGTTGGCGAACAGGAAGATCATCATGGTGCCGTGCATGGTGAACAGCTCGTTGTAGCCGCCCTCGCTCAGCACGCCCAGTCTCGGCTGGGCCAGCTCAATCCGCACGACCAGCGCGAGGATCCCGGCCAGCAGGAAGATCGCCACCGAGGTGAAGATGTAGAGCAGGCCGACCTTCTTGTGGTCGACGGTGGTCACCCAGTCGACCAGCCCGCCCCGCGGATGCTCCTCGAGTGCGGGGACCCCCAGCTCCGTGGTTGCCATGGTGTCTGGACTCCGTGCTCTCTAGGTCCCGCCGCCGGTGGGCGCGCCGCCCCGGCCCGACGTCAGGAAGCGCTCGAACTCGTCCTGGGACACGACCCTGACCCGGAACAGCATGTACGCGTGGTTGACCCCGCAGAACTGGGCGCACTGGCCGTGGTAGAGGCCCACCTTCTGGAAGTTCATGTCGAACTCGTTGGTGGTGCCCGGGATCGCCTGCCGTTTGAACAGCGCTCGCGGGACGTAGAACGAATGCACCACGTCAGCCGAGCGCAGCTTCATGTGGATCGGCACGCCGACGGGGACGACCATCTCCGGCGCGTTGTTCGGCGGGGGCCCGCCGATGACCTGGACGTCCGAGCCCTCGTAGTCGAACTGCCAGCTCCACATGAAGGCGGTGATGTCGATGGTGACGCGCGACGGCGGGTCGGCCAGGACGGTGTGCTGGGCGCGGATGGTGACCACGAACAGGAACACCACCAGCGCCAGCGGGATCGCCGTCCACAACAGCTCCAGCTTGTTGTTGCCGTGGGTCTGCGAGGGCAGCTCGTCGTTGCGGCGGCGGTAGGCGACGATCGACCACAGCAGCCAGACGGTGACGACGCCAAAGACGCATGCGGCCGCGATCAGGAAGATGTTGTAGAGGTCGTGGGTCGCCCGGCCCTCGGTGGTCACGGCTTCGGGGGCGCAGCCAGCGATCAGCAGTGGCACCGCGGCCACAGCGAGCCGGCGGCCGACCTTCTTCACGGTTCCGACAGCAGGGTCATGGAGCGGCAGCGACTCCTCCCGAGCTCGGTCGTCCTGGTCCCGAGTAGCCTACCTCCGGCGCCGTAAACAGGCCCGGCGAAGCGGTGCGTATCTTCCACATCCGGGCACGGAGCACGGCGGGCGCTATGCCAGTTCCTCCAGCCACCCAGCCACCGCCTCCACGATCTCCTCGAGCACCCGCGCGCGGTCGCGGCCGCGGACCTGGAGGCTGTGGTCGGCTCCCTCCAGCACCTGCACCCGCGAGGCCACCTGGCCGAGGTGCAAGCGGCGCTGGCGCTCCAGCAGGCCGAGGTCGCACAGGGCGTCGCGGTCGCCCTGGACGAACAGCACCGGCACCTCCAGCTTCGGCCAGTGCGCCGTTCGCAGCCGCTCCGGGCGGCCCGCCGGGTGCAGCGGGTAGCCGAGCATGGCCAGGCCCACGCAGGGCTCGCCGCCGGCTGCCAGCTGGCTGGCGATGCGGCCGCCCATCGAGCGGCCTCCGAGCACCAGCCGGCGCCGGCCCAGGTGCCGGTGCGCGAAGCCGACCGCGTCGCGGAAGGCGGCCTCCAGCCGCGCCGGCGGGTCGGGGAGCCGCCTGCCGGCCTCGGCGTAGGCGAAGTCGAGCCCGACCACCGGGTAGCCGCGAGCGGCCAGGCCCGCGGCGACCCGCCCGAGCGCCGGGTGGGTGATCCGCGTACCGGCGCTGGGCCCGAGCACCAAGCCGAGCCGCTCGCCGTCGACGCCGCCGGGCGGCCACAGGAGCGCCGTGGTGTCGTCGACCGCCTGCGGCTGGGTGAGCGGCAGGCGCAGCCGCCGCGGCTCGGCGGCCGTCATCCGATGCCGAGCCCCGTCATCAGCGCCCTGGCCGTCAAGCCGAAGATGAAGAACGCCCCCCAGGTGAAGAACAGATGGTAGGGCCCCTTCTGCAACGAGCGGGTGAGCAGATGGCAGAACACCAGCACGATCGCGGGCAGGAGCGACCCGTAGAGGTAGTGCAGGACCGGCCGCCGGTCGCCGAGCGCCAGCAGGACGATCCCCGCCACCAGCTGCAGCCCGAGCAGGACCTGGAGCGCCGACAGCAGCCCCCAGTACAGGCGCCCGGCCTCCCGCTTGAGGATGAACAGGCCGAGCCCCCACAGAAACAGCACTCCCCACCCCGCCACGATCGCGAAGCCTTCCACCCTGTGGAACCCGGACATGACGACCTTTCCCGCCAGTAGGGCCCGAGGACCCTAACGCCTGCTTGTCGCGCTGAAGTCTCCCAGGAGCCGCCCGATCACGCTCGGCGAGCGCCCGCCCCCGCCGCCGGCCCCGGCGTTGCCCCGCCACCCTCCCGCCGGCCCGGCCCTACCCCGCCACCCTCCCGCCGGCCCGGCCCTACCCCGCCACCGTTCCCGGCGGCGCTGCGCCACCCGCCACCCCTCCCGCCCTTCGCTGTCGGCGGAAGCGCTCGTGCGGGCACGGCGGGATCGGGTACCGTGCACCCATGAGCATTGGTCACTACCACGATGCCGTCGACCGCCCGATCGACCCGGTCGACCGCCTACTGCGCCGCCGGGTGGTCATGCTCTCGGGCATGGTCACCAGCGACATGGCCCAGGACATCATGGCGCGCCTGCTGTACCTGGAGGCCGAGGACCCCGACGAGCCGGTCGACATGCGCATCAACTCGCCCGGCGGCGACGTGCTCGCGGGGCTGGCGATGCTGGACACCATGCGGAACCTGTCGTGTCCTGTCGGGACCACCTGCGCCGGCCTGGCGGCGTCGATGGGCTCGGTGCTGCTGGCCGCGGGCACCAAGGGCCGCCGGCGCGCAACCGCCAACGCCCGCATCCTGATCCACCAGCCGTGGAGCCAGGGGTTCCAGGGGCAGGCCACCGACCTGGAGCGCACCGCCCAGGAGATCCTGCGGCAGCGCGCTCTGGTCGACGACATCCTCGCCGAGGCCACCGGGCAACCGGTCGACCGGATCCACAAGGACACCGACCGCGACACCTGGTTCTCGGCGGACGAGGCGGTCGTCTACGGCCTGGTCGACGAGGTCATCCGATGACATCCCGGAGGGCGCGCGCGAGGTGGTCGGCGTGAGCCGGCTGCGGACGATCATCGGCGCGACGCTTCGCCGCAGGCGGCAGTCGCAGGCCCGCACGCTGCGCGAGGTCGCCGGCAGCGCCGGCGTGTCGCTCACCTACCTGTCGGAGGTCGAGCGGGGGTGCAAGGAGGCCTCCTCGGAGGTGCTGGAGGCGATCTGCGCCGCCCTCGGCCTGGTCCTGTCCGACCTGCTGTTCGAGGTCGCCGAGGAGCTCGCCCGCCTGGAGGTCCGCGGCTCCCTGCCACGGATCGGCTTCGTCCCCGCACCGCCCGACCCGCTGGCCGGCCAGGCCCGCGACCGCCCGAGGGCGCCCCGCCCCGCCTCGGCCCGCGTGCCGGCCGTGGCGGCACCCGCCCAGGCCGGGCCGGGTCCGGCGCCGGCGCTCCCGGCCTCGGTGGACCCGACCGTGGTCCAGCCGGTCGCGGTGGAGGTCGCCGTCCCGGCCCCGGTCGCCCGGGTCATCGACCTGCGCGCCTACGCCGGTCGCCGCTCCGCCTGACCCGCGACCCGCCTCACACGCTCCGCCCGACCCGGCGACCCGCCTTTCACGCTCCGCGGCCCACGCTCCGCCCACCGCGCTCGCACGCCCAGCGCAGGATGGACCCCGGGGAGGTTGCCGGATCGGGCATCATGGCGGCGGTTGGCAACCAGGCGAGAGGATCCGGGTCACGCATGCGCTACGTCGAGGTCCAGGGGCTGCGGACGTCGGTGATCGGGCTCGGGGCGTGGCAGTTCGGGTCGCCGGACTGGGGCTGGGGTGCTGGCTTCGGCGCCGCCGAGGCCCGGGCGATCGTCGACCGCGCCAGACAGCTCGGCGTCACCCTGATCGACACCGCCGAGCTGTACGGCAAGGGCGAGTCCGAGCGCGTGCTCGGGCGCATCCTGGCCCCGCCGGGCGTCAGGGACTCGATCGTGCTGGCCAGCAAGGTCGCGCCGACCTGGCCGACCAGGGACCGGGTCATGGCGGCGGCGCGCGCGAGCCTGGAGCGTCTCGGCACCGACCGCCTGGACCTCTACCAGGTCCACTGGCCCATGCCGCTGGTCCCCCAGTCCTCGACCATGGCGGGCATGCGCGCGCTGCGAGCCGGCGGGCTGGTTCGCCACGTCGGCGTGAGCAACTACGGCCTCCGTCTCTGGCGCGCCGCCGAGGCCGCGCTCGGCGGGCCGGTCGTCTCCAACCAGGTCCACTACAGCCTCCTGCGCCGCAGGCCCGAGCGGGAGCTGCTGGCCTTCGCCGCCACCCATGGCCGGCTGATCATCGCCTACAGCCCTCTGGCCCAGGGTGTGCTGTCCGGCAACTACACCGCCAGCAACGCGCCAGGCGGCGTGCGCGCCCGCAACCTGCTGTTCTCCGAGGAGAACCTCCGCAGGGCCGCGCCGGTGCTGGACGCGCTGCGTGAGGTCGCCGCCGCGCACGAGGCCAGCCCGGCTCAGATCGCGCTCGCCTGGGCGATCCACCGCCCGAACGTGGTGGCGATCCCAGGGGCCAAGAGCGTCGCCCAGCTCGAATCCAATGCCGCGGCCGCCGAGATCGTGCTGGGCGACGACGAGTTCGTGCACCTCAACCAGGCCGCCGACCGCTTCCACCGCGACACGCTGGTGAGCGTGAGCGCGATGGTCAGCGGGCGCGCCCGCTCGCTGCTCCGCCGTCGGTAGGAAGCGGCAGCCGCAAGCGCACCCTGGCGCCGTGACCGGGCACGGCGTCGATGGTCAGCTGGCCGCCGGCCGCCTCCAGGCGCTCGGCCATCGACCGCAGGCCGAGGTGCCCGGTGGCCGCCGCCCGCTGGCGCGCCCGCCCCTCGTCGAAGCCGACGCCGTCGTCGACGACCTCCACCTCCAGCCCACCGCCGCGGAGCCGACCGCGCACCCGCACACGGCTGGCGCCGGCGTGCCTGGCCACGTTGGCCAGCGCCTCCTGCACGACCCGGAACACCAGCACCTCCAGGTCGGGGTCCAGGCGCCGGTTCACCTCCCAGTGGAACTCGGTGGCGCACGCCCTGCGCTGCCTGAGCTTGTCGAGCTGCTGGCCGAGCGCGGGCGCGAGCCCCTCACGGTCCAGCAGCGGCGGTCGCAGGTCGAACAGGAAGGTCCGTGCGGCCGCCAGGCCGTGGTCGAGGTTCTCGCGGACCTGCTTGGCGGCGCAGCACAGCTCCCCCTCGGCATCGACGCCGAGCTTGTCCATGGCCACCTCCAGCACCGAAAGGTGCATCCGCGCGGCGCTCAGCGCCTGGATGGCGTCGTCGTGGAGATTGGCGGCCAGCCGCCGCTGCTCGCTCTCCTGGGCGGTGATCAGCTGGTGCAGCAGGCCGCGGCGCTCGCGCTCCGCCCGCTCCAGGTCGGTGATGTCCACCGCCACGCTGATCACCCCGGCCACGTCGTCTCCGTCGCCGTCCACCGCCGGCAGCGGGCCGTAGTGGACGTCGAAGATCGCCTCGCTGTGCGGCGGCTTGGGGGTGATCTCGCGCTTGGCGCTGAGCGCCTCGCCGGCCAGCAGCCGCTCGTAGTCGGCGGTCGCCTCGGTGTCGCCGCGCAGCTCCACGTACGAGCGCCCCAGCCGCTCCTTGGGCGAGATGCCCACGCGGTCGAAGGCGCGTCCCTCCGAGAAGGTGCAGATGCCGTCCCGGTCGTAGACCGAGATCACGATCGGGGCGTTGGCGATCACCGAGCGCAGCCACGCCTCGTTGGTCTTGGCCGCTCTGGTGGCCCGGTTGCGCTCGGTCACGTCCTGCGCCTGCGCGAGGAACCCGAGCGGGCGCAGCTGGCGGTCCCGCAGCACGGTGACCCCGAACAGCAGCTCGACCACGCCGCCGTCGGCGCGCCGCCAACGGTGCGCGAGCTCGAACGGCGGGGGCGGCGGCTCGCCCGCGCGCAGCCGCCCACCGATGCCGGCGAGGTCCCCGGAGGCCGCCAAGTCGGCGATGGCGCGGGCGAGAAGCTCCACCTCCTGGTGGCCGAGCAGCTCGCACAGCGCCTGGTTCACCCGCAGAAAGCGCCCGTCCAGCCCGACCAGTGCCATACCGATGGCGGCCTGCTCGAATGCCAGGCCCAGTTCAAGTGCGGCGGGATCTGGTCGTTCCTCCGCCCCGCCGCTGCCCGCGTCCGCTTCCATTGGCCTCCCCCAGGGCGGTAACCCCCAAAGCCTACTGCATTCGGCCCGGCGTTCCGCCGGTACTATCGCTTCGGAACCGAACGCTCGGATGGAGCGGCCGCCGCTGGGAGGACCATTTGAGCCGCGTCGCCGAAACGATCCTGTCGCTGCACGGCTGGGCCGCGTTGCTGGTGGTCTTCCTGCTGCCGGCGCTGGAGGCGTCGGTGTTCTTCGGGGTGGTGTTCCCCGGCGAGGTCGCGGTCATCCTCGGTGGCGTGCTCGCCTTCCAGCACCGCGTGGAGCTGGGTGCGGTGCTGGCGGTCGCGGTGATCGGCGCGGTCGCCGGCGACACCGTCGGCTACCTGGTCGGCAGGCACTGGGGCCGGCGCATGCTGCAAGGCTCGCTGCGCCGCTTCGTCAAGGACCACCACCTGGACCAGGCGGAGCGGTTCCTGGGACGGCACGGCGGCAAGGCCGTGTTCTTCGGCCGCTGGACGGCGGCGCTGCGCGCCCTGATCCCCGGCCTTGCTGGCATGTCCGGGGTGCACTACCGGACCTTCGCCATCTGGAACGTGCTCGGCGGCGGGCTGTGGGCGGCCACCTTCGTGATGGTCGGCTTCGTCGCCGGCGAGGGCTGGCGCAAGGTCGAGGAGATCGCCAAACGCGCCAGCCTGGTCCTGCTGCTGATCGTGATCCTGGTTGTCGGGATCGTGCTGCTCGGCCGCTGGATCGCCCAGCACCCCGACCGGTTCCGGGCCACCATCGGCGGGCAGCTGGAGCGGCCGGCCGTGGCGCGGCTGCGCGCCCGCTACAAGCGGCAGCTGGCCTTCCTGGCGCGGCGGCTGCGCCCGGGCGGCGCGCTCGGCCTGTCGCTCACGCTGGGGCTGCTGGCCATCGGCATCGCCGGCTGGACGTTCGGCGCCGTCGCCCAGGCGGTGCTGGCCAGCGCAGACCTCACCCAATTCGACGCCTTCGTGCTGCGCTTCTTCGTCGGCCACCGTGAGCCATGGCTGACCACCGTGCTGCGGGACGCGGTCGGGCTCGGCGGCGCGGGGCTGCTGCTGGCCATCGGCCTGGCGGTCGGGCTGGGCTTCCGGCTCGCGCGCGGGCGCTGGCAGCCGCTGCTGCTCCTGCTCGGCGCCTATGCCGGCGCCGAGGTGCTCGCGCTGGGCGTCGACGCGCTGGTCAAGCGCCCGCGGCCGCCGCGGCTGCTGGTCGCCGCCGACGGCTTCGCCTTCCCCTCCAGAGAGGCGACCGCCGCCGCGGCGCTGTACGGGATGCTGGTGGCGCTGTCGGCGATCGCCACCAGCCGGTGGTCGCTGCGGGTGGCGGTGGCGACCAGCGCGATGCTGGCGCTGGCGCTGCTCGGCCTCGGCCAGGTCTACCTCGGCGCCAACTGGCTGAGCGACGTCCTCGGCGGCTGCGCGCTCGGCGGCCTCTGGCTGTTCGTGCTGCTCACGGTGGTGCACACCCTGGTCGGCTGGCGGGAATCCAGCCGCGGCACGAGCACCGAGCGGGCCGAAGTCAAGGCTTGACCTCCCCGCCGGCCCACCCCACCATGGGCATCAGCCTTCCGTGGGTTGCCTCTCCGGAAGGCGGGTATGCCCCCTGAACTGAGCAAGCTCGACGCGACCGGCCACGATCGCAAGGAGCGGCGGCGAATGACCACCAGCCACCACCGCGACCTGCTGCCCCCGGCGGCGCGAACCGCGCTGGCCGGCGCTGGCTTATAGCCACCCCGCGCGTCCCCGCTGAGCCACAGCTTCGGCGCCACGCACCCTGATCGACTCCCTCTCGACCCTTAGCCCATCACGGGCGGCCTGAGCGGCCCCCCGCTGGGAGGAGCCGACCCTGCCGCGCCAGTAGAACCGGACAAGGGAGACAGCAATGGCCATGGTCCCTCGCAAGCGCCCCGGCAAGCCCGCCGCCGCCAAGCGGCCCGCCATCAGGATCGTCAAGTCGACCTCCACCACCTCCCCGACCTCCACCACCTCCCCGACCTCCACCGGCCGCACCGCCGGCCGTGCCCGCGGGCGCGGGGGGCTGCCCGTCCTGATGGGCGCCTACCTGGCCGGCGCATGCGTCGTGCTGGCCGCGGTGTTCCTCGCCTTCCCGCACCGCTCGGGCGGCCCGCCCGCGCCGGGAAGCCGCACCTGGGACTACCAGCTCGAGACGGTCGCGCTGCAGGGCAGGGGGCTGCTCAACGCCTACGCCCGTGGGGCGGTCAAGGCGACCGCGTGGCTTGCCCGCAGCTCGATCGAGCGGCAGCGCGACGTCCACCGGCTGAACCTGCTCGAATACCTGGCCGGCGAGCCGGCCGCCGCCGCGACCGCCCGCTTCGTCGACGCGCACCGCCTGGTGCTGGAGGGGGCGACCATCGCGCTGCTGGTCGGCCTGGCCGCCTACGGCGTGCTGCGCCGCCCGGCGGGGCACCGGTGGATGGTGGCGATCCTGGCGCTGCTGGCGGTCACCACCGTGGCCACCCGGCCGCTCAGCGCCAGCCGCCTGGCTGGCGAGGCTGGCGTGGCCGTGCCCAACCTGGTCCTGCGCGCCGCCGTCCATGGCGACCCCACCCAGGAGCTGCGCGGCGGCACCCAGCAGGTCCAGGAGGCGCTCGCCAGCCGCTACTGGACCGCGTTCGTCGCCGAGCCGCTGTCGCGGCTGCAGACCGGCACCGCCGTGCTGGCCGACGCCGCGCCGACCCGCAAGCCGGGCGTGCTGGGCTTCCTGCGCGGCAAGGTCGGCGCGGTCAACGACTGGGCGGTCGGCCGGCACGGGATCGAGCGGTCGGTGATCTCGACCTTCGCGGTGGTGTACCTGCTGCCGTTCGCGCTGGTGCTGTGCGCGCTGGCGATGCTGGCCACCTGCGCGCAGGCGCTGCTGTTCCTGCTCTGCCTGGCCGGGCCGGTCGCGCTGGCGATGGTGGTGGAGCCGCGCTGGCGCCGTGGCGTGCTGCGCTGGTGGCTGGCGCCGCTGGCGGCCGCGGTCGGGCTGCTGTCGATCGCGGTGCTGGCCTCGTTCCTGGTGGTGCGCGTGGCCGAGCTGCTGCACGCCTCCGACGAGTACGCGGGCCTGCTGCTGGCGGGCTCGGCGTGGCCGGTCCTGGCGGGCGCGCTGCTGGCCCGCCGCTGGGCCCGCCGCCGGCGCGCCGCCCGCCGCCGTCCCATCGTGGTGCGTGGAGGCGTGGCATGAGCGCCCCCCGCCGTCACCAGCTCCGCGACCACCTCGGCCGCTTCACGCGCTCCACCGATCGGCCCGGGCGGCTGCGGCCGGTCGCCGAGCGCGTTCGGCGTGGTGGCCGCCTGCTGCGCGCCGCTCTGCGCGATGAGCTGGCCCGCCGGCTCTACCGGCTGGCCGTGGTCGCCGTCGCGCTCGCCGGCGCGGTGGTGCTGCTGTACGAGCACTCCGACAGCCCGGCCACCCTCGCCCGCACCGCGCAGGTCGCTTCAGCGGCCCCCGCGCCCAAGCCCACGCGGGCCGCTCCCGAGCGGGCCGGCGGGCCGGGGGGGCCCGCTGGCGGCACCGGCACCCGAGCCCCCACCAAGCCGGACCGCCCGGGGTCGGGGGAGGCCAAGCCGATTCAGCCGGTCCGGCCGACCGCGCCGGCGGTGGTGGCCGCGGCCTGGTACGCGGCCCGCAACCACCTGAGGGCCGGTCAGGTCCGCCCGCTCCAGCAGGACAAGGTCTCCCGCCGGGAGGTCCGCGTCCTGGTCATGGCCGACCGTGGCAACGGCCGGCTCGACACCGCGCTGGTCCCCGTCCGGCGGGACGCCCGGGGAAGGTGGTCGGTCCCATGAGCTCGCGCCTCAAGCTGACCGGCGGGGGAGTGGTGGCCGTGCTGCTGGTGCTCGCCCTGCTCGGTGGGATGGCCTCGCCCGGCTTCTCGATCGCGGTCGCGCCCGGCGCCCTCGGCCGTGCGCTCGCCAGGGTCGTGCTGCCGCCGCGCCCCGCTCCCGCCGCCACGCCCAGCCTCCCGTCCGGCCCGACCGTCGGGGCGAGTGTGTTTGCGCTGGCGGATATCCCCTCGGAGTACCTGGCGCTGTACCTGCAAGCCGCGCACACCTGCCCGGCACTGTCCTGGCAGCTGCTGGCCGGCATCGGCAAGGTCGAAACCAACCACGGCCGCACCAC
>WNGB01002759.1_pt1 | contig 28139 bp, 24 predicted proteins | sample 5400681 | NCBI WGS metagenome assembly WNGB01 (sample SAMN13153367, study PRJNA577476) | soil metagenome | isolation source: 115 cm soil or saprolite under grassland replicate 2 | place: USA:California | collected 2016-06-15
TGAGCCCTGGGGGAGCGTCGCTATCATCCGCTGCGCACGGCAGGGTGCCCGAGCGGCCAAAGGGAGCGGTCTGTAAAATCGCCGGCTTACGCCTACCCAGGTTCGAATCCTGGTCCTGCCACACCCCATCTGACCTGCGAAAACGCGGCTACCCGCCGCATTATGGCACCCTCCGCGGCGGCCAGATTTCGCTCCACTTTCGCTCCGCCGGACGCGGTGCGGACGCCGACCGCGGAACGCTTCCCGAACGCGTCAGGCTCAGCCTGGCCGCCCAAGGTCCGGTCTGCCGGGTCTTGCGGACGCAGGCATCGGGATCGGTTCTGATTGGGGTGGCCGGGTGCACCAGACCATCCTGTTGATCTCGGGAGGCATAGTAGAGGCGAATGGAGGGGGCCGAGCCAGGACACCGCTGGACGGGACGCCAGCGCAGACGATGCTGTTCCCCATCCGTCTCCAATCTGTTCCTGTGTTTCGTGTGGGAGAGTCCCGATCCGTGAACCGCTGTAACCCAGATCTGCCGGTCGGCCGCGATAGGGGTCACGCGATGGCCGCCGATCGAGGTGCTGCCAAGAGCGCGCCTAGCTCCTGCAGTTGTGACCGCGAAGGTTGGTGGGCTTGACACGCAATGTCTGTGGACAGCACGAGATGAATCCGTCACGGATGCGTCCCCCGGCGTCGGGGGAGCGCGCTGCGCTTGCTGGTTACGTGCCGCAGTACGAGGTAGCGGCTGGGTTACTGCTGCGGTCGTTGACGGAGGAGAGCCTGGAGTGGCTGGCGGTGTTGGATCCAGAGGCAGGCCGGCTGGATGACTTTCAGCTGGCCACCCCGGGCCAGCTGGATGCCTTCCAGGTCAAGTGGTCCCAGGCGGGAGGGCAGCTGTCTTGGAGTGACCTGCGCGCCTATCTGGTTGATCTGGTGGCAGACCGCCGCAGCCTTGCCGAACAGCACCGTGATCGCCGGGTGATCGGTCACCTGTACAGCGACAGGGTGGCGTCCAGTTCAAGAATCTCCGAGGCGCCGAGCGGACACGGCAATGCCACGGTCGCCTACGCAGTGGCTCAGCTGCTGCAGCCGGCAACTGCGGGCATCTTGGCACCTCCTGCCCAGCTCCCGGATGCGTGGCGCTGGCTGTGGCGCGAACTTGCCGAACGGTGCGGGCTGAGCGAGCAGGGACTGCTGACGGACTTCGCGCTGGTCCGCATTGAGCTTGGGCGACCGTTGCCGTCGCTGACGGAGGTGGCCGGCCGCGACGCGGCCTCTTACAGGCGAGACCTTGACGAGCTGCTGATTGCGCTGCTGCGAATTGCCACGGACCCCCGGCAGCTGGTGCGCCTATCGAAGGCCGAGCTGCTGGATCGTCTTGGTGAGAGTTGGCGGCAGCGGTTGGAGCTGCGCTCTGTGCATGAGTTCCCTCTGCCCGTTGCCTACGAGCCTGTTCATGCCACCGCCGAGGAGTTGGCTGAGTCGCTGCAGCGGTTCACTTCTGGCTATGTGGCACTGGTGGGTAGCCCGGGGTCGGGCAAGTCGACGCTGCTGACCCAGCAGCTACGTGGCCATGAGGATGTGGTCGCGCGCTACTACGCGTACGTACGTGGACGCGCGGATGTCGGCTCGATGCGCGCGGAGGCCAGCGCCTTCCTGCATGACCTGGTGCTCACGCTGGAGCGCGGTGGACTGCCCCGTGGTCCCGTCCCGGTCGACTTCGACGTGCCGGCGCTCACCGCCCGGCTGACCCGACACCTGCAGCAGCTTGGCGACCGCTACCGCCGTGAGGGGCGCCCCTCGATCATCCTGATTGACGGGCTGGACCACGTCGAGCGTGAGCGCGACGTGCAGCAGCCACTGCTTCGCTATCTGCCTCGACCAGAGGAGCTGCCCGACGGGGTTCTGATTATGGTCGGAAGCCAGACCGTGCGCATGCTCCACCCCGACATCCGCAGCCAGCTTGAGCAGCCGGGGCGGACCATTCAGATGGCTCCTCTGGGACGGTCCGAGGTAGCTGACCTGGCACTGGCCTGGCGTGTGCAGGTCGACGCCGATCGGTTGTGGGAGGTCAGCGGCGGGCATCCCCTGCTGCTTGCGTATCTGCTGCAGGAGCTGCGGGATCTGCCTGCCGAGCGGCAGGAGGCTCAACTGGCCGTAACCCCACCGTACGGAGGTGACGTCCGCACGTTGTACTTGCGGCTGTGGACGGCGGTGGAGGACGACGAGGAGTTGGTGGAGCTGTTGGGCCTGGCCTGCCGCATGCGCGGCCCCGTTGATTTGGCGTGGTTGCGCGAGCATGGCCAGCCGGGGCGGGCGGTGCGTCGGCTGCGTGAGCAGGCGGCACACTTGTTTCGACGCGAAGGTGATCGCTGGTATTTCTTCCACGAGTCGTTTCGGCTGTTCCTGCAGGACCGCACGGCTCGCGTGAACGGAGAGGCGGATCCGGCTGAGGATCGGCGGCTGCACCGTCAACTCGCCGACATGTGTCGCGCCTCCCCACAAGGACAGCCCCAGTCGTGGGAGCTGCTGTTTCATCTTGTCGGGGCGGAGGAGCATGCCGCAGTGCTCGCCACGGCAACGCCTGCGTTCTTCCGTGCTCAGCTTGTTGAGGGATTGCGGCCCCGTGAGCTGGTGGCAGCCGACATCCGTCTGGCCGTCCGCTCTCTGGCCGTCGTCCAAGACCCGATGGCGCTGGTACGACTCGCTATCGCGGCGAGCGAGCTATCGCAACGCGGCTACCACCAGCCAGACCGCGAGGCGTTCCTGTCGTTGCTGGTGCGCACTGGCCAATGGCGGTTGGCTGTGGAGCACATGGAGGCGGAGGGCGAAAGCTTCGCTGCGGAGGACAGCCGCACTGCCCGATTGCGCATCAGCTTGCTCCTGCACGACAGTGGGCTCCACGAGGAGGCCCGTAGGGTCTTTGAGGCCAATGAGCCACTGGAGATCCTTGGCGGCCGGGCAGCGGCGCGGCAGTTGCGCGGCCCGTTCGAGCTGCTGTACGCGTGGGCGGCGGCAGCCGCCGTTATCCGCGGCCCACAGGCAGTTATCGAGGCCGCACGGCAGTTGCAGCTCCCACGCGACCCAGATATCCCAGATCAGGAAGCCGAGGATCCCACTTCGGACACGCGCGCCTGGATGCTGACGGCGGCCGCAGTGGAGTTGGAATCCCATGAGCGGATGGCGGACTCCGACAGCCTGCTGGCTGCGTTGGACACAAGACGACAATCCGACCGTGCCCCATGGGTACGAGCCGTCTCACAGCAATGGACCGATCACGCCGACCGCATGTCCGACCTTGTACGGCTGGTGACTGAGCGTCTCACGGTCCGGGATCTTGATGCGACGAGCCGCGTGCTCGTCGCGGAGGGTCTGTTGAAGGCAGGGTCGCGCGATGCGGCAGCGGCATGGATCGATGGTCTTCCTCAACCAGCGCTGACACGAGCGAGGGAGCTGTCCCGCGGATGGGAGGCCCAGGAACCCCGTTACCGGCTGAACCGGCTGCTGGCTGCACTCGGCCGGCGACCCGATGTGGAGAGCATCGTGCCAGCCCCAGCCGATGAGTGGCGATGGGGAGAGGTGCATGTTGCCCGCGTCACCGTGGCAATCGCGCAGTTGCACGGCCAGGCCTGGGCTGGCGAGCCACTGGCTGCCGGTGAGTTCATGGCCGCCGCGCGTCAGATACTCCGTCTCTTCGAGATCGGCGGCAGCGCCAGGTCGGCCAACTACGAGCTGAGAAGCATACGACCACCAGCGCTGGTGCAACTGCTCCATGTGGCACAGTCGCACGGACGTGCGACAACCCAGGCGCTGTGGCAGGAGTATGAGCGGCGTTGGCGAGACCGGCCGGCGTTGCTGCGCCACGAGGGCCACCAAGTCCTACCTGCGGCCCAGGAGACCGGGATCATCCCGCGCGGGGTCATATTGCAGCGGGTCCGTGACCTGGAGAGCCTGGTGCAGGCGAGCTCGCATGATGCGGAAACGCCCGACGAGCTGACCAAGCTCGCGGGTACCATGGACGCAGTCGGGCTCGTGGACGACGCCCGCCGGCTCTTGTGGCAGGCGGTCTCCGCCACCCTGGTCATTTACCACCGCAAGGACTACCAGCTATCTGAGTGGATCGGCCTGCTCGGCCCCCAGCTGGACGGGGAGACCGGCGCACAGTTGGCCCGCTGGCTGGCCGGTGCCATCGCGGATCTGAACGAGCAGCTCGATGTCGGGCAAGCTCAGGACGCTGCAATGCGGCTGTTGCGCATCGACAGCGCTCATCGCCCAGGGCATGCGTGGCAGGTCGGAGCCTGGCTGCAGGACCACGATGTGGTGGACTGGGATGACCGCTTGGCCGCCCTGCTGAACGCGCAGATCCATCACGCAGGCGACCGGCTGTGGTGGGGGGTTCTCGTCGACCAGCTCATACCCATCGCGTCCGAAGCCCCTGCGGGCCTGCTTATCCACGCCAGCCAGCGGGCCGTCGATCGTCACGGCGTGGCATGGCTGCGACAGCACCTGCAGACCTTGCTCACCCGCTTGGACGTGGAGGCCCAGCCGTGGACCCGCGAGGTGTGGCAGGTCGCCGTGGCTGACTGTGCAGTGAAGCACCACATCGAGCTGGCCGACTTGGGCCTGCCCGACGAGCTGCACCCAGAGCGTCGCCCGGTGCGCAGCCGGACGCGCGGAACCGGTGAAGACGAGCGCGACGCGTTCCTGGCTGCTCACAACACCGTCGAAGCGGTGTTGACCGATGCAGCCGCAGCCGATCTCTCGGATTTTCGCAGCGAGTGGGCGGAAGCGGTTGATCTGGTGGCAGACCGCATGGATCTCCAACAGGTCGAGCACGCCGGCGCCATCTTCTCCGATGCAGGTACCAACCAGCTGAGGATCCACCGGCGCCTAGCCCGTCGCGCGCTGGACCTTGGTGCGCCAGATGTGGCCGCCAAGCTGGCCGAGGGAGTACTTGCCAACGCGCAGTCCCACAGTTGGCGGCGTAACTGGGATGGTGGGTCGTTGCTGGATGCGCTGCGTCTGCTTGCCGAACTAGACCCCATTGGTACCAGGGATCGCGCTTACCGCCGCTTCGCCGCCGACGCCGCAAGCGACCCCTACCTGCTGTCCGAGATAGCGTGGGACCTGAGCGAGTACCTGGACCTGTTCGATATCAACGATCCGCACGCACTAGGGCAAGAAGTCGAACAGTACCTGCGGATCCTGCTCGACGACCCTACCCTTCAACCGAGGGCAAGTCTCGACGATGCAGCCGACGCGCCCACTGCCCTGGCCCGTACCGGGCTCGATCTCCTCGCCTCGCCCTACCGGCTGGCGGTCACTACCGCACAGCGGGCGCTCCTTGCGGAGCTACAAGCAGCTGACGAGCGGATGCAGGTATGGATGGTCGGTGCATTGGAGAGCCAGGACGAGGAGCTAGTCTTGCGTGTCCTGTCCGTCCTCGAAGCCGCCCTGCAGGTCCAAGCGCCGGTCGGCGGAGAATTGGCCGACGCAGTGCAGCGCTGGACAACCGCCGAACACCTCGGCATACGGTTGGCATCGCGGCGCCTGGCGACCCGGCTCGGGCGCACCCTCGAGCCGACACCCACACGTCCATTGCCAGCCGCCTACCGCATCGTCATCCCAGAGCAGGAGCGGCCCACGGGCATGCAGACGGCCGAGCCCCTGGGTCGAGACGACCTTGAGGTGATCAGCACCCTCGCAGAAAGCGAGCTACAGGGACTGGCCAGGACCACCGAGGTAGATTCGCGAGCACTCACCGCCCGTGTTGCGAACCTCGCCCGCCGCCTCGCCGGGAATACGCTCGTCGACGACAGTCGCTGGCAGGCCTCCGCCTCGCCATTGGGCTGGACCTTCCACAAGCCCTCCATCAGCCTGTGGGAACAAGCAACTGCACGGGTGGCCGCCGAACTGGCCGACGCCGGCCGGCTCGCTGCTGAGGATGCGCTGCTGCTCTCTACCGGACCAGGCTATGATCCCACCCTGATCGCGGCGCGGCCTTCCCCACGTCCCGACGCCGTCGCGCCGCTTCCTGAGCCAAACGACGCGATTCCCATCAGCCCCGAGCGCTGGCTCGAAGGGCTCGGCGGCGCGGAAGATCGGCTTGCGCGCGGGCTGCCCGGCGGATGGCTCGTCATCGGCGAACACACAGAACTGCGCCGTCTTGATGACACGGGGCCGTGCGAACACCGAATCCAGGCCCTCGGCGTTCTGTCACATCTGGATCCAGAGGACCGCCCCGGTCAACAGCGGCGTACGCCAATAGCCGAGGCTGAGCAGTTCGCCGCCGCTGAAGCTACACCGCTGCTGTACCACTGGGACCCCAGCTTCCGCGGCCCCTCAGCCTGGCTCGCCCTGCACCCCCGCCTCGCCCGAGCGTGCGCCTGGACACCCGACCAAGATGCGCTGATCGGCTGGCGAGACGATGAAGGTCCTGTCGCCTTGTCGCTTTGGTGGCGCTTCGGCTGGCTGGACTCCACGTCTTGGATTGGCCAAGAGGTGGGCGAAGGCTGGCTAGTACTGGTGCAAGAGCGTGCGCTGGACCGCCTGGCCGAGGCGCTCCATGGTCAACTCGCCGTAGCCTGGCAGGTCAAGCGTGACTTCCTCGCCAGGGACCAGCCCACTGCCCAGCGGTCGGGCGTCCGTCACCTGCTACGCCCTATGCGGAATAGTCCTCGAGCGCGGGTATGAGGGACCCTCGTGTGCCGGGTGCCCACCCAGCTCGCCGCCCCATCATCACCGAATACACCGCGGGTCGGTGCTGCCTGCTCGGCTCTGATACATCCGGCCACCGTATGTGGGGGCATGCGCCGATGCACCCGACCCTGCCCGGCTCGTCGGACAACGCGACAGCGGGATCCAACCTGCGTCCCTGTGACCAGCACCTTTCGGTGGTGGAACCCGCAGCGCCATCAGGTGGGATAACACTGGTGGGTGCGTAGTCCGTCGGCCACCAGCCGAAACATGCTTGCTGCCCCGTCCGGTTACGCCGCCCCACCCGGCTGGGTTCCGTCGGCCTGACCAAGCGTCGACGCCGACCGCGCGTCCCGTGCCGCTGGGCCGAACACGCCCTCGATCAGCCCGGCCACCCGGGGTGCGGTCTGGGGGAGTTGGTGGATGTAGACGCGCTGGGCGAGCGCGCCGCCGTCGGCGTGGCGCAGTTGCGCGGCGATGATGGATGCCGGTTCCTTGTTGGCCGCCATCGTCGAGGCCAGCGCGTGGCGCAGCATGTGCGGGTGGGCGTCGAGCCCGACTGATCGGGCGAGGTTGGCGAAGCCGCGGCTGGCGTGGTTGGGGTTGACCGCGGTGCCGCGCTCGGTGCGGAACACCAGGTCCAGCTGGCGTGGTTGGGGTGGCTGGCCGGGCTCGACCCAGCGCAGCCACACGGTGGTGGGCTGCACGCCGGCCAGGCGCAGGCGGGTCTGCTGGTGGCGGTGGTGGCGCAGCGCCTGGACCGCGAAGGGTGGCAGGCTGAGGATGGCCTTGCTGGCCTTGGACTTCACCGGCCCGACCGCGAGTTCCTTGCGTCTGGCGTCTGACCCTGTGGCGCCGCCAGGAAGGACATCCACGTCGACGATGGTGAGTTCCTGGCGGAACCGCACGGTGCCGGCGGCAAGGTCGAGGTCTGGCCATTCCAGGCCGCACAGCTCGCCGTTGCGGGCACCGGTCGCCGCGGCGAGCACGGTCCAGGCCGCAAGCCACGGCTTGGGATCCGATGCTGCGGCGTCCAGCAGCAGGTCGACCTGTTCGGGGAGCAGCGCTGCGGTGTCTTTGTGGGGGACTGGGGGTGGGGTGGCGTCCTTGGCGACGTTGCGGGGGACCAGCCGCCAGGTGACCGCCTGCTCCAGGGCGCGGTGCAGGCAGCGGTGCACGGCGAGGATGTGCTGGGGGTCGAGCCCGCCGGGCTTGCCGTCTTTTCGTCCGCCGACGCTCAGCTGGTCGTAGATCGCCTGGACCTCGAGTGGCTGCAGTTGCTTGAGGAGCCGGGCGCCGATGTAGGGGCGCACGTGATGGCACAGCAGGGCGCGGTACCGCGCGACCGTTCGCGCCCGGAGGGTGGTCTGGATGTGGGCGAGCCAGCGGTCGAGGTACTGGTTGACGGTGAGCTTGTGGGGGTCCAGCGCGATGCCGTGGCTGCGGCGTTGCAGCTCTTGGGCGATGGCAGCCTCGGCTTGTTTGCGGGTGGGGTAGCCGCCGAGGGAGAGGAGGTTGCGCTTGCCGTCGGGGCCGCGTGGCAGCTCGATCCTTGGGTACCAGCGGATGCAGCGGCTCGAGCATTTGCCGTCCTGTTTGGGGTGGCCTTTGACGCACCTGCGGTGGATGTTGCCGCGATTACTCATCGCGGCTCACTGTCGGTGGGTTGCCGTTGGCGAGCAGGTCCAGCAGGGCCTGCTTGGGGATGCGGATGGTCCGGCCGATGCGGACCGCACGGAGCTCGCCGTGCGCGACCGCCTCGTAGAGCTGGTTGCGTCCGATCCGCAGGACCGCCGCGGCTTCGCGGACCTTGAGCACCTCGGGCAGCAGGTCCAGCGTGCCGGCGGGGTCCTGGTGTGCGGCGGGGGAGGTCGGCGACTGAGTCTGGGTCGGCGGTCGGTCGCCACGGCCGTGCGGGTCTCGGCATCGATGCACCTCGGTGTCCGCGTCCATTGCTGCGGCCGGCGCTGGCCGGCCTGCCGTGCCGTCGGGTTGGGCGTGGGTGGGACCATAGCTCGATTCGGCGCGCAGGTGTGGGGTGTTTTTGCTGGTGGGAGTGGTCATCGCGGGATCTCTTGGGTGCGGCGAGGTCGTGGAGGAGCGCAGCCCGGCATCACTGGAGAGGGACCGGGGGATGGCGAGCGTCGTGGTGGGCGATCACCCCGCGGCGGCACCCCGGAGGCCTGGTTCATGGCCGCTCCTCTGGCGGGTCGGGTGGCCACGGCCCAAGGGCCTGGTGGTGGCGGGCCAGGGCCTCCTCGCCCAGGAACAGGCGGATCTTGTCCGCGAGAGGGAGCCTGGCCTGTTCGGTGGTGATCTTGGTCAGCGCGTCGGCGTGGTCGTACTGCCGGAACCCTCCGTGGTCCTGGCAGGCCTGGCAGGGGTAGTTTTGGCAGTAGGCGACCGGGACCTGGTTGGTGAGCTGGCAGTAGTCACGTTCGGAGTTGCGGCCGTTCCAATGAGCAGGGTTGTCGCTCGGCTCCACGACGCGGCCGATGTGGATGCCGCCGACCCAGGGCTGCAGGGGTCTGGGCAGCCGGTAGGTGCAGACCACCAGGTCGTCGGCTTCGAAGCCGTTGATGGGCATAGGCGGTTCCTGGGAGCGCGGGGCAGCCGCGAATACGGGAGTTACCACTGGCTGGGGCGTCGGCGTCGGCGATGGTCGTCACAGCGGGTCGCTGGGGCCTTGGTCGTCGGGGAGTTTGTGCAGTTGGTCGCCCGCGCTGGGCAGCATCGCGAGGGTGCTGCCCTTGTCCCCAGGCGATGTGGACCTGGACGTCGGGTGCGTCGCTGGGGGCCTGGAAGATGCCGGTAACCGTGCCGCGGTCACCTGGGCGGAGCCGCGTGTAGGGGTTGCTGGTGAAGACCAACTCGACCCGGTCGCCGAGGGCGAATCCAGAGTCACCGGGTGGTTCGGTGTCGTGGTGCTTCATGGGCCCTTCGCCTGTGTGCGGGCAGTTGTCGCTGTGGAGGCTGGTGGCCTGGCCGGTCCAGGGCGCTAGCCGAAGCCGTCCTCCTCGACTGCTGGATGGTGGGGTGGGGGCAGGATCGGGCGCGCGAACCCGCCGAGCAGGACCTGCCAGGCCTTGGTGTCGTCGGCGTTGAAGATCACCGTGCCCGGCATGCTGACCAATGCGAGCATGCCGTCGGACCGCTCGGTGACAGTCAGTTGCTGGTCGTCGGTGATGCTGCGCAAGAGTTGGGTGGCGTCGTCCATCGGCATGGGCGGGTACGCCTTGAGTTCGCCGTCGTCTGGTGTGCCGACGCCGAACAGGATGGAGCCACCGGCTGCAGGTAGGGATCACCAGGCACGGCAGGCGACGGCACCTGGGGGCCGAGCGGGTCTTGGGAGCGGTCCACGACATCCTCCTTACGCTGGACCTGGACGGCAGGCACGGTGCATGCGGCGTCAGGGTGGGATCACGGGTGGGCTTGTCGGCGCGCGCAGGATCAGCACGTCCTCGTGGGCGATCAGCCGGATCGGCACGCCGGCGGCGCGGGCCTTGCGGACACGGTCGAGCTGGAAGAACGACGGCCGGCCCACCAGTCGGTCCTGCTGCAGGCCGACCAGCAGGGCGGCGTGGCGTTCGAAGGCGACCAGCCCGGCCCGCTCGCCGGCGCGGACGAGCGCGCCGGGGAGGTCGACCAGCAGCCCGCGGCGCCGCCATGGCCGGGCGGTCAGCACCACCAGCCCACCTGGGCGCAGCAGCACCCGGCAGGCGGTGAGGATCTGCTCCATGGCGCCGAGCAGGACTTGGTCGTTGGCGCGGCCCAGGTTGGCGGGGTCGTGGGAGTAGCGGTAGTCCCACTTGGTGACCCCTTGGCCGGGACGGGCGTCGGCCTGGCCGTGGACCGAGGGGCCATAGGGCGGAGAGGTCAGCACTAGCGCGACCTGGCCGCGTGCCTGGTCGGGGAGGAGGTCGAGCAGCTTGCGGGCGTCGCCACCGATGACCGTGCCGGTGCCGCTGGCGCCCTGCGTGGTGGCGTGGGCGAGGTTGGCGCGGGCCAGCTGGGCCCAGCGCGGCTCGTATTCCACCCCGATGGCGGTGCGGCCCAGCCAGGCAGCCTCGACCAGGGTGGTGCCGATCCCGCACATGGGGTCGACGACCAGGTCGCCGGGGTTGGTGTAGCGGATGATGGCGGTCTGGGCGATAGCTGGCAGCATCTTGGCGGGGTGCGCGGTGGACGCGGGCAGATAGCGGCCGGCGCGCTGTCGGGGGGAGGGCTGCTGGGCGGTCGGCCACACCGACAGCCAGCGCTGCTGGTCAGCCACAGCAATGCTCCTGCGACGGGGTGGGCGGGCTGGATGGATGCGGCCGGGCGGGCTGCAATGCTCGGCTGGCGTGGTGGGCTGCTTGCAGCCGCGCGGCGATCCAGGCCACGACCGGGACGGTGGCGGCGTTGCCCATGAACCGGTACCGCGCGGTGTCCGACAGCGGCTGGCCGTTCGCGTCGGCGGCGGTCCAGTTGTCGGGGAAGCCTTGCAGCCGCTCGCATTCGGTGGGGGTGAGCCGCCGGACCGTGAGGATCGCGCTGCCGCGTTCGGACTGACCGGGAGGTGTCAGCTGTTGCGAGCTGGCCAAGGCCGGCGCGGCCACGGCCCCGGTGGGCGTTGCCGACCTGCAGGTGGCGGTCGGCTGCAGCACCAGCGCCCCGTCATCAGCGGTTGAGCTTGGGCCCTTGCCGACCCGCGCGGTCAGCGTGCCGCTCACCGCAACCGCATCGCTGCCACCACCGCGACCCGGGGCGGATGGGGGGCACACGGCGGCATCGCCACCGGCTGCGGATGCCGACCCGGCGGCCAGCGGGGTCACAGCAGGCTCGGGGGCGATGACGACCGCTGGGTAGCCCTGTCCGGGCTTGCCGCCGCCCACCGCCAGGTTGGCGGCGACCGTCGCGCACAGCAGCTCGCCGCGCTGGTTCTCGCTCAGCGACCACACCCGCCCACCACCCCCGTAGGCACCGCGATCGTCGTGGATGGCGACCAGCGGGGTGTTGAGGTCGGTCGTGCGCTGCCCACCAACGCCGGCCAGCAGGGTCGCTGCCACCTGCTGGCCCGCTGACACCGGGGTGAGGAGCAGGTTGGGGCTGGCGTCGCCGCGTGGGCTGGCGTCGCCGTGGTTGGCGGTCAGGGTGGCGGCGACGAGGTTGTGGTCGTCCTCGCGGTGCCGGCCGGCAGGTCGTGTGCGGCCAGCAGTTCCAGTGCCTGCTGTAAGGGTGGCGGCAACCGGCGGCTCCGACGACCCGCGCGGCGCAGGATCCCCCTGGCCGCTTTGGGGGTCAAAGAGTATTTCGAAGGGGCATGGGCCTGCACGACCTCCGACAAGCCACACTCGACGGCGCCGCTGGGCCACTCCGAAGTAGCGCGCATCAAGCACCCGCCAGGCCACGCCGTACCCGAGTTCAACCAGCGTTGAGAGGACCGCCTGGAAGTCCGCACCGTGGTTGCAGGTGAGCAGCCCGGGGACGTTCTCCAGCAGAAGCCAGCCTGGATGTAGGGCGTCAACGACGCGGGCCAGCGCGAAGAACAGCCCCGACCGGGGCCCGGCGAGTCCGGCGCGGCGGCCGGCTTGGGACAGGTCCTGGCAGGGCCAGCCGGCGCAGATGAGGTCGACGCGGGGTCGGGGGGTGGTGTGCCACCAGGCGATGGTGGTGTGGATGTCATCGTGGCGGGCGGCCTCCGGGAAGTAGCGGGCGAGCACTCGCCGGGCGGCGGGGTCCACCTCGACCTGGCCGACACAGCGCATCCCCAGCCGGGTCAGCGCCAGGTCAAAGCCGCCGACGCCGGCAAACAACGACAGGAACGTCATCGGACGGGGTCCGTGAGCAGGCGGGTGGCTGCTCATGTGCCGCACACCCCGTGGCAGTCGTTGCCGAACCCGTCGGTGTTGGCGTCCGCGTCGGGGTCGTGATGGTCTGGGAGGTCGACGTGGTCCAGGGGCCGCAGTGAGCGGTGCAGGAACGCCTGGCCGCGGAGCGCTGGCTTGCCAAGGCGGACGTGGCCGTTGCGGATGTCGCGGTCGAAGGCGACCGCGTCAGCCCACTCGGCTGGATCATCGTCGTGCAGTTGGCGCCAGCGGTCGTCTGATCGGAACGGACAGCCGATGCAGGCCGACCGAGGAACGCCCGGCCAGCCGTGCGCTTCGAGCCAGCGGTGGCAGTCGGCCCTGGTCAGGCCGCGGTCGACCAGCGGGTAGCGCAGGATGATGTAGGCCACGTCGGAGGTGCGCATGCGGTGGGCCTCGTCACGGCTGATGCCCATCCACTGCTCCACGGGTGGCCGGCCCGCCTGCTCCCACAGGGCGCGGACCTTGCGGCGGATCGGGGTGATCTTGTACTCCCGCGTGCATTGACGGCGCATGAGGCCACGTCCGCCGTCGGGTCGGCGCACGTGCAGCGGCATGGACGCAAACCGGTGGTTGGGGTCAAGCGCGTCGTGTCGGAGGTTGCCGCCGCTGACCCGGTAGACCGCCAGCCCGGCCGCTTCGGCGGCCTGCTCCAGCCGCTTGAGGTGGGCGTAGACGGCGGCGGGTTCCCAGCCGGTGTCGGCGAAGATCGCGGCGTCCAGGCGGGGCAACTCGCCGGCCAGGCTCATCAGCAGCACGGTCGATGACTGGATGCCGGCGCCGAGGCTGAGCACGCGCAACACTCCGGGGGTCGCCATCATGCCGCCCTCCGGGTCGGGGTCGACGCGGACGCGGCCACCTCGGGCGGGGACGGTCGCGATCGTGGCGGCGGTTGGGCCAGGCGGGCGGTCAGGCGCTGCTGCCAGGCCAGCGCGTAGCGGGGGCAGTTGCTGCAGGCGCGGTGGGCACAGCCGGGCAGGCGGATGCGGCCGCGGCGGGCGCGGGCGCTCCAGGCCATCGAGTCGGCGCTTTCGAGCGCGTCGGCGTAGCGGGCCAGCCCGCGGGTGCTGATCCCAAACCCGTGCAGGCGCAGCCCGCCCGACGCCAGGGCGCGCACGATCGCGGCGATGGCTGGGGTGTGCTGGCGGCGGCACACGCTGCCCAGGCCGACCAGCGGCAGGGCTGCAAGGTCGATCCCCGCATTGGCGTAGCGGTCGACACAGTCCAGGTACTGGCTGATCGTCCAGCCCTGCAGGACCGGGATGAACGGCAGCGTGGGCGCGAGGGCGCGCAGTTCCAGGTAGTTGGCGACGGTGCGGGCCTGATGCTCGGCGACGCTGCGGCCGGTGCTGGCGAGGATGGCGGGTTCGCACATCCAGTCCTGCGGGGCAGCCCAGGCGAGGCGGCCGATCTCGGCGGCGTACCGCGCGACGGCGTGGGCGTAGGCGGCGGGGGTGGTCTGCCAGTCGCCGTACAGGGCCAGCTCGGTGAAGCCGCCGGAGTCCAGCGCCCACCCGCGGGCCGCTTGGGGAAGCCGACCCAGGCGTGACAGGCGACGGTGGCTGACCAGCAGGGGGACTTCCAGCCGCGCCAGCCAGGCTGGCTCGTGGACACCCAGGTAGAAGCGCTCCATCACCGGCCACCCCCTGGCGGCCGGCGCGGACCGGCGGAGGGTGGCATGGGGGGTGGACTGTGGAGAGGCTCGGGAACCCGGTCACGAGCAGTGGGTCGGGGGGCTGCCCGGCTGGTGTCGGGTGCGGGCCCACTGGCGGAATGTCCGACATCACCGGAGTTCGTTCGTGCCACGTGAGGTCGCTCGGCCCTGACCAGTCGGTCTCTTCCCTTACTGGTGATCCATGGCCGTTTGACACAGCTTCGGAATTGGTGAAGAGTCCTCATCTCATTGGTCCTTTCAGCGATCCGATCGAAGTGAGGCGCGAGTTGTCGCTGGCAGCAGTCCGCGACCTGCGGGAGTACCGGCCGCCGGCATCGGCCGACGAGCTGGAGCAGTTCGAGGTCGACGTGCTGGCCGGGTTCGTGCTCGCGCGGGCCTCGGCGGGGGTGACCGACGCCACCATCCGCGGCGACATCAGCAACCTCGAGCAGACCCGGGCCTGGTTCGAGCGGCCGCTGTGGGAGATGCAGCCCACCGACGCCGACGCCTACTTCGGCCGGGTGCTGCGCGCCGCGCCCAGCGGCACCCGCCTGGCCAGATCCCAGGCGCTGCGCACCTACTTCGAGTTCCTGGAGCTGCGCCACAAGATCGAGCTGCACCAGCTGACCGGCCGGGTCGTGGCCTGCCCGATCGACGAGATCAACCGGCCACGCGGGACCAAGGACGCCAGGCTGCGCATCCCGCCGCGCGCCGAGGAACTGGCAGGATTCTTCGCCGGCTGGGCCACCGAGCTGGCCTCCTGCCGCAAGTTCGCCCCCGCTGCGCGCAACTACACCGCCGCCAAGCTCATGGCCGAGGTCGGCCTGCGCGTCAACGAGGCCCGCCACCTTGACCTGGCCGACGTCAAGTGGGAGCTGGGCCCCTTCGGCAAGCTGCACATCCGCCACGGCAAGGGTGCCCGCGGGTCGGGGCCACGCCAGCGGATGGTCCCGCTGCTCAACCACGCCGACCGCACGCTGCGCTGGTTCATCCAGGACGTGTGGGGCCAGTTCGACGACGACCACACCCGCCACGGCGCGCCGCTGCTGCCCTCGGAGCGCAAGAACACCGACGGGACCTGCGCTCGGGTCGGCTACGATGCGCTCCGATCGGGGCTGGCCGCCGCAGCCGCCGAGCACCTGCCGGGGTGGGCGGGGCGGCTGACCCCACACGTGCTGCGCCACTACTGCGCGTCGCAGCTCTACCTGGATGGCGTGGACCTGATCTCGATCCAGGAGACGCTCGGCCATGCCTGGATTGCGACGACGATGCGGTATGTCCATGTCCACAGGACCCGCATCGAGGAGGCCTGGATCGCCGGGCAGCAGCGCGCCGCCACGCGGCTGCAAGGACTGATCCGATGAGGTGGAGGGACTGATCCGATGAAGTGGAACCTGCGCCTTGCCGCCGCCCACCGCGACATCTGGAAGGCGTCTGAGCTGCAGCGGCTGCTGGCCGAGCGTGGCCTGGTGATCTCGGCGGGCAAGATGTCGGGCCTGTGGTCGGGCCAGCCGGTCTCGCTCAAGCTCGACGACCTCGACGTGATCTGCGCCGTGCTGGGCTGCCAGATCGGCGAGCTGCTTGTCCCCGAGCCCGACAAGGTCCCCCGCCCCGGCCAGAGCCAGGGGCCGCGTGCCGCGGAGGCGACCTCGAGTCCGGCGGTGGTGCCCCGCCGGCGCGACGGCCGCTCGCTGCCGCCGGCCTGACCGGAGGTGACGCTGCGCGACGGCGTCGGCGGCAAGGTCGCCAGGACCGTGACCAGCTGCGGGTCGTGCCTGGCCTGGGGGCTGACCTTCTGCCAGGGCCTGTGCCGGGCCTGCTACGGCTTCGCTGGCCGCCACCGCCTCGCCGGCGACTGCGGCGCGTGCGGTCGCCAGGAGCTGCTCATGCGGGGCTACTGCCGGCTGTGCTGGTGCCAGGCGGCCTTGGAGCGACCCAGCGGACCCAACACGCCGCTGTTGCCCTACGTCATCAAGGTCGGCCACCACCAGTTGTTCCTGGCGGGTATGCCCGAGCGGCGGGCAGCGCCCAAGACGGTTGCTCGCCGCTACGGCGCCAAGGGCCGCCCCCCAAAGCCACCGCCGCCGATCGCGACCCGGCCGCGGTCGGGCTGGATGCAGCCCACGCTGGTCGACGACGTCGTCGGTCGCGACTACCGCTACGGCCGGATGGACCTGCGCAGCGGCCCAGCCCCCGACAACCTGTGGTTGGCCTGGGCGCTGCACCTGGCCCATACCATGGCCCAGGCCCGCGGCTTCGACCCGATCGTGCGCCGCGCGCTGAACCGCACCCTGGTGATGCTGCTGGCCGACCACGCCGACGGTCAGGTGCTGCGCGCCTCGCAGTTCTACCCGGTGCTGCTGGCGCGCGGCACCAGCATCGCCCACACCACCCAGATCCTGAAGGCGATGGGGGTCTTCGTTGACGACCGGCCCGCCACCTTCGAGCGCTGGCTGCAGGCCAAGCTCGACGGCGTGGCGCCAGCCATCGGTGCCCAGACCAGCCACTGGGCCCGTGTCCTGTGCGACGGCGGTCCGCGCACCCGCGCCCGCGACGAGCAGACCGTACGGCTGTATGTGTCCGCCGTCCGTCCGGCGCTGCTGGTATGGTCGGCCGGCTACGACCATCTGCGGGAGGTCACCCGCGACGATGTCCTCGTCCACGCCGAGGCGCTGCACGGCCATCAACGCCAGACAACCGTGGTCGCGTTGCGGTCGTTGTTCGCGTGGGCGAAGAGGACCGGCGTGATCTTCCGCGACCCGGCGCGGCGAGTCCGTGTCGGTCGGCGCGACTGGCCCGTCTGGCAGCCCCTGCTCCCTGAGCAGATCGCCCAGACGGTCCAGGCGGCCACCACGCCCCAGGCCCGGCTGATCGTCGCGCTGGCGGCCGTGCACGCCGCCAGGACCAGTGCGGTCCGCGCGCTGCGACTCGAGGATGTCGACCTCGGCAACCGCCGGCTGACCATCGCCGGCAGGACCCGGCCGCTGGACGAGCTGACCCACACGCTCCTGGTCACCTGGCTCGACCATCGGCGCCGGCGCTGGCCCAACACCGCCAACCCGCACCTGCTGATCAGCGCCAGGACCGCGGTCGGGCTGGGACCGGTCAGCCTGCCGTGGGCCAACCACATCCTGCGGGGCCTGCCGGCCACGCTGGAGCGGCTGCGTATCGACCGGCAGCTCGAGGAAGCCCTCACCCACCGAGCCGACCCGCTGCACCTGGCCGTGGTGTTCGACCTCGACGACTCGACTGCGATCCGCTACGCAGCCTCCGCGCGCCAGCTTCTCGAGTGGCCTCACGAAGCCGACCCCGTGGCTTCACTGCGAACCCAAGGGTCCACCCGCAGTAACGAGCCCCCTGCACCCTTGGGTTCGCGCTGAGCATCCTTCAGTTCTCGTGAACCCGCGGGCGTTGGTGGTCGTTGGAAGACCAGGACGTCCTCGTGGGCCAGCAGGCTGGCGGGCTCCCCGCGGTCGCGTGCCCGGCGGGTCTGGTACAGCTGCCAAAACGACGGCCGGGCGAACAGGTCGCTGTCGCGCACCGCGGCCAGCAACGCGATGACGTGCTGCAGGTACTGGTAGCCGGCCTGCTCGGCCAGGGTCACGGTCGCCGCGGCCAGGTCGAACACGCGGCCCTGGCGGCGCAGGTTGCGGGTGACGGTGACCAGCAGCCCGCCCGGCCGCAGGACCTGGAAGCAGCCGGCATACACCGCGGCCATCTCGGCCAGATAGGCCTGACCGCGGGCGTGGCCGAGGTTGGCGCGGTCGGCGGAGTAGTTCTGGGTGTCGCGGCGGCACAGCCGGCCGCCGTGGCGCCAGGCGGCCTTGTCAATCATCCCTGGGGTGCAGGCGTAGGGCGGGGAGGTCGCGACCAGGTCGACCGTGCCGGCCAGGTCGGCGAGCAGCTCGGGTAGGCGGCGGGCGTCGCCGGTGCGGACCTCGCCTCGCCCGGCCCGCTGCGGTGGCAGCGCCAAGGCGAGGTTCTCGCGGGCCACCTCGGCCCAGCGGCCCTCCAGCTCGACGCCGACGCTGCGGCGCCCCAGGCTGGTGGCCTCGACCAGGGTGGTGCCGATGCCGCACATCGGGTCGACGACCAGCCCGCCTGGTGCGGCGTATTCGGCGATGATGCGCCGGGCGAGCTCGGGCAGCATCTTGGCGGGATGGGCGGTGGCGGCGGCCACGTAGCGGCTGGCGCGTTGGACGTGGCCGGTGGTCTGCGCGCACGGCCAGACCGCCAGGGGGACCGGCTCGGCGGGCTCGGGCGTGGACGGGGGCAGGGGTGTGGGGCGTGCTGCTGCCATGGGCTGGCCCGCTGGCCACCGGTTGCGCCGATACACCAAATATCCACGGCGCCGCCGCAATACGACATCACCCGCCACGCCAATCCGCTGACCGGCTGGTGGGCGCACACCGGCCGCCAGCCCACCCCCGGTGCCGGTCGGATGCGGCCCGATCGCCACTGGCGGGCTGGCCGGCGCAACCGCCAAGGATCGGCGGAGTGCGCGCCGGCCGTCGCCGGATCCGACCGGTCGGGCTGACTGAGCGGCCCGGGCATCTCGCCGCGATGCCCGATCGTGGTGCTGGCGGGCGGCGTCGTGGGCTGTTCCCAGCGCGTGTTCCCGTGATGTCCCCGCTGACCTCGGGGACAGCGCAGGGACACGCCAGGAACACCAGACGGTCCGCAGCGGCGTCGACCGCCGCAGGGGGTCACGGCCGGCGCGGTGTTGCCGGCATGTCCCTGCGGTGTCCCCGCCGTGGGGTGTGGTGGCTCCCGCAAGGTCGTCGAACACAGGAGCCGCCGCATGCCGATCCCCGATCCCGCCGCGCTGGACGTGCTGGACGCCTCGTTTCGCCTGCTGGTCAGCGGGCCGTCGCCGCTGGCGCTGGATGGGCGCGCCCTGGGCAGCGGGCTGCCCGCCCGGCTGATCCCTCTGGGTGAGCTGCGCGGGTTGCTGCTGCGCCGCGCGACCCCGTTCGCCGCCCGCGACGCCGCCGTCGCCGAGCTTTTGCGCCGCGCCCGTCGCGACCACGACACCTGGACCGTCGGCCTGGCCGGGGTGCTGGTTCCTGGGCTGCGCCGGGTCGCCGCCACGCTCGCCGAGGATTACCCGGGCGACCCGGCCGACATCGACGCGGAGGTCCTGGCCGGCCTGGTGGACGCGATCGGCCGGATCGATCCGGCCGGGTCGCGGCTGGCCTGAAGGGCACAGAAACCTGCGATCATCGGCGCAGCCAGCGCGTTTCGTAGGATCGGCTTTCTTGCTAGAAGGAGGTCCGCTCCGTGCTCTTCGCCCTCATCTACCTGCTGCTGCGCCGGGCACTCAGGCTGGCGGCCGGCTCAGCCAGCGACCTGCACAACGACATCGAGATCGTGGTCCTTCGCCATCAGCTCGCGGTGCTCACGCGCCAGGTCGGCAGGCCGCGTCTTCGCCGTCGAGACCGGCTGTTGATGGCGGCGGTCAGCCGGATTCTGCCTCGCCCGCGTTGGTCGTCGTTTGTCGTGCGTCCGCAGACGCTGCTGCGCTGGCACCGCGAGCTCGTCCGCAGGAAGTGGACCTACCATGGCAACGCCACCGGCGGGCGGCCGCCACTCGCCGAGGACGTTCGGAAGCTGATCCTTCGGATGGCAAGGGAGAACCCTCGGTGGGGATGCGTGCGCATCCGGGGGGAGCTGGCCAAGCTCGGGATCAGGGTCTCGGCGACGGCGATCCGCACGCTGCTGCGTCGAAGTGGGCTCGGGCCGGCTCCGCGGCGGTCGGGGCCGACCTGGCGGGAGTTCCTGGCCGCGCAGGCTGAAGGGATCCTGGCCACCGACTTCTTCACCGTCGAGTCCATCTGGCTCAGGACCCTGTACGTGTGCTTCGTGATCGAGCTGCGCACCAGGCGGGTCCATCTGGCTGGAGCTACCAGCAACCCTGCCTCCGCCTGGGTCACCCAGCAGGCGCGGAACCTGTCGTTCGACCTCGCTGGCGGGGGAACCTTCCGGTTTCTGATCAGGGACCGCGACGCAAAGTACGCCTCCAGCTTCGACGCAGTGTTCGCAAGCGACGGCATCCAGGTCATCCTCACCCCGGTCCAGGCGCCGCGAGCGAACGCCTTCGCTGAACGATGGGTCAGGACCGTCCGGGCCGAGTGCCTGGACTGGACGCTGGTGCTCGGCCGCCGACATCTGGAGCGGACCCTTCGGACCTATGTCGCCCACTACAACGCCCAGCGGCCTCACCGCGGTCTGGATCTGCGGACGCCGGATCCGCGGTTGTATCCGGCTGGCGAGCCTCCCGATCGCCTGCGTGTCCAAGGGCGCGATGTGCTGGGTGGGCTGATCCACGAATACGAACTTGCTGCATGAACCTGATCGGGACTTTCTGTGCCCTTCAGGCTGCTGGGCGGCCGCGACGGGCGGCTGCTGCTGGTGGCCGTGGGTGCGCTGCTGGGCGCGCCCCTTGCGGCGCTGGCCGCGGTCACGGCCACCTCGGCGCTGTCGCTCGGCCTTCGGGTGGCGTTCCTGCGCCGCGCGCCGGCCACCTGACGGCCCCGGCACCGCTGTTGTAGGTGGGCTCAGCCGTTCGCGCTCGTTCCGCGCTGGATCGGTGCCTCATCGCGGCCCAAGTTCATGTCAGCTGAGACCTGCGGCACCACCTTGCGAAATGGGTGTGGCCGGCGTCGGGTGGCCATTTGCGACGTGGGCAAACGGCTGTGAGGCTGCGCGGCAGCTCCGTGACTTCTTCGGTGCGAGCGACAACCGGGGTGATCGGACAAGCTGTGAATCTGGCAGAGGGAAGCTGCTGAGCTGCGACGTTGGGCGACCGTCGGTGTCCGCTATTGTCCGCGACCTTCGGGCGCGGCCGGCGAACTCGCTGAGCCATGCGCGAACGCCTCTACCAGCCTGTTTCACAACCTGGAAGCCTTCTGCAAGGATGCTGCTCAGGTCGGGGTCGGTGCGTCATTGACCGGCGGGGCGCCTGGCGTCGGTGGTTGGATGCCGGGCCGCCGCGAGCGATAGTAGAGGACCGCAATGGTCGGGACCGTGAAATGGTTCAACCTCGAGCGGGGCTATGGCTTTATCGCCCCCGAGCAGGGCGAGGACGTGTTTGTGCACGTCAGCGCCCTGCAACCGACCGGCGTGCAGTCGCTCCACGAGGGCCAGGTGGTCGAGTTCGACGTGGAGGAAGATCCCCGGGGCAAGGGCATGCGTGCGGTCAACGTGCGGCCCGTGGACGCGCACTAGGTTGCGCCGGTCGGCCAGCGACGGTGCCGGTCCTTGGCCCACCAAGGCCACCGCTGGCCATGTCTGAAGCGCACAGCAGCGGTGGTCCGGGGCGCACCCCGGTTCGGGTTCTCGTCGCCGCGACGGCCAATGGCGATGGGCACCCCGACGGGATCGGGTGGCGGTGCTGTGGCGGCGCTATCGGCGGAGCACCGTGCAGGTCAGGGTGCGGGTGACACCGGCCACGGCCTGGATGCGGGAGACGACCAGCCTGCCCAGCTCGTCCATCCCGGACGCCTGAGCCCGGGCGATGCTGTCGTAGGGGCCGGCGATGGCCTCGGCCCACTGCACCCCTCGATGGCCCTGATTGCCCGGGCGACCTGGGCTGTCTTGCCGACCTCGCTCTCGATGAGCACGTATCGCGCTGAGCATCTCGCGCTGACCTCCCGGCGTCCGCCCACGCCACCCTGCCCCGGCCAGGTCGGCGTCTGCATGGCTGGCCCCGGTAGGTGGCGGGGTTGATGCTACCCGAAGCCGGTCAACCGGCGGGCGGCTGCCGATTCGGCCTCTCCCGATCGTCGTGGTGGTTGAAGACGGCGAACAGCGCCGGCAGGAGGAACGCAGCGCGCCATGCGCTAGCTGCGCATCGACACCAACGAGGCCCCCGGCTGGCCTGGGCCCCCCGAACGAGACGCCGAGGCCAAGGGGTACGACGCGTTCCACGGCAAGGTCGCCCAGCGCGGCGTCCTGCGGAGCGGGGAGCCGCTCCTGCGGGTCACGGCGGCCAACAGCGTCCGGGTCCGGGACGGCCGAACGCAGATCGCCGATGGCCCCGGGGTGGCACTGTTGCATCTGGGCGGAAGGCGTCTCCGACGAGTATCAGAGTGGAGGCTGTTCCCGTGGGGAGGGCCCGCGAAAGGGCTCAAAGCTGCCGATCGTGGACGTTATCTGGGGCGCTCAGGCATCGAAGTGGAGGACGCCGAGGGTGCTGATCGTTAGATGCAACAGTGCCCTTTGACGTGCCCTCGGCAGGGCACATGCCGGAGCGTCTTGGTGGTCAACGCGGCCGCGTCCGGTACCCATCACGACGGACCTTGGCGTGGCGCCTGGCCAGCCGAATCGCTGGACCCTCAACTAACGGTGGAAGGTTCTTATGCTGGCCAGTTGGGACCATATCCGTAGTCCTCGAACCTGTGGTGAGCAGGGAAAACAGTGACTTTGGCCGTCACGGCGAGTCGTACATTGTCGGAACACCCACGTGGGGTGCCGGGGCTTCTGAGCCTGCGCGGCCGTCGAGGAGCTCGACCTCCTCGTCGCCATGCTCCGCCTCAGCATCCTCGGGCGACGAGCCTAGTCGGTCACGGCCGGGCGGAGCGGGGCGCCGGCCGCATGCAGGTGGCGGAGCGCCTCCGCGTAGGAGCCGAACACGCTGCTTTCGCTGTGGGCGAGGTCCCGCTCCGCGCAGAAGGCGCGGACGAGCGGCTGGGCGCGGCGCAGGCTTGGCTGCGGCATGCTGGGGAACAGGTGGTGCTCGATCTGGTAGTTGAGCCCGCCGAGCGCAAAGTCCACCAGCCGGCTGCCGCGCACATTGCGAGAGGTCAGCACTTGACGCCGGAGGTAGTCTGGCTCCCTGTCGTCCTCGAGCACCGGCATGCCCTTGTGGTTGGGGGCGAAGCAGCATCCCAGGTACAGGCCGAACAGGCCCTGCTGTACGAGCACGAACACCGCCGCCCGCAGCGGCGACAGCACCAGCAGCACGGCCGCCAGGTAGCTGGCGAAGTGGACCAGCAGCAGCAGCGCCTCCAGTGGGCTGGACCTGATCGTGCCGCGGACCACGGCCTGGACGCTGGCGGCGTGGAGGTGCGCGGCCTCCAGCAGCAGCAGCAGCGGGAAGAACAGGGACGCCTGGTGCCTGACGATCACCCGGGTGAGCCCCTGCTTGGCGTGGGCCTGGTCGGCGGTGAACGCGATCGCGCCGACGGTGACGTCGGGGTCCAGGTCCACGTGGTTGGGGTTGCTGTGGTGGCGGTTGTGCTTGCCGACCCACCAGCCGTAGCTCAGCCCGATGAGCAGGTTGCCAAAGATGAGGCCGGCGAGGCCGTTGGCCCGCCTGGTGCGGAAGACCTGCCGGTGGCCGGCGTCGTGCCCGAGGAAGCCGATCTGGGTGAAGGTGAACGCAAGGAATACCGCGGTGGCCAGCTGCCACCAGGAGTCCCGCAGCAGGAAGAAGGCTGTCCACCCCGCGGCGAGTAGGACAGTGGTCAGGGTGGTCTTGGCGGCGTGGTAGGCGGGCCGCCGGTCCAGGAGCCCTGCCCGCTTGACCCGCCGGGACAGCTCGGCGTAGTCGCTGCCGCGACTCGGGGATGGGGGCTCGGACCAGTCCTCCACGTCCCGCTCCTGGACCGTGGACGCTTCCTGGAAGGTGGCCATGCACGCTCCTCTGTCGCATCGGGCAGCGAATGGCAGGGTGACGGCTGCTCGTGACCATCCACGCTAGACCATACGAATGTGTTGTGCTGGTCGAATCGGGCAACCAGGAACGTGCGCGACGGGCTCACGGGTAGTGCGCGCCGTGCACCACGACGGTCGCTGTGGCCGAGACCACCACTCGGCCGCTGGCGCCGACAGTCCATCCCGCACCCGGTCCGGGCGCGCCGCGCGTGCGGGCCCCGCGGCAGGACCCACAGCGAGCGTTGATGCTCATCGGGTCACCCTCCTTTGAGTGTCCCTGCCGGTTGTCTGCTGTGTGTGTTGACGTCCTCGGGTGGTCCTGGCGGTCGCGGTTGGTCGCCCCCCGAGCGGCGGTCGGTGGGGGGAGCGCCGCGCGTGCTCCAGCCCGTCGACGAGGACGTCCAGGCCGGCGGTGAACCGCTCGTCGCGGTTGTCGAGCCAGACGTGCTCGCCGAGGGCGACCAGGGCGGGGAAGCGGTCGGGGGGCAGCGAGCGGAAGAACTCGTGCAGTTGGGTTCTGGTCGCCGCGTCGCGGACGCGCTGCTCGTTGACGGCGGTGGGGGGGCTGCTGACCGCGAAGCCGGTGGTGTAGTCGACCAGGAGGAAGAAGGCTAGGCCGGCCTGGTGGTCGCCGAACCCGGCAGCCTGTAGTGGTGCAAGGAACGCCTCGGCCAGGGCGAGGGAGTGCGGCCCGAGCGGGTCGCGGGTCTTGAGGAGCGCGGCAACCCCGGGATGGTCCTCCAGCACCTCCCGCAGCCGATGGGCGAGCAGCTTGAGCTGCTGGGTCCAGGGCTGGGAGGAGTCGAGGTGGCCGTCGACCTCGGCGAGCGCGGCGTCAAGGACCAGGTCCTGGAGTTGCTCCTTGTTGCGGACGTGGTGGTAGAGCGCGCCGGGGACGACCCCAAGGCGCGCGGCCAGGGTGCGCATGGTCAGCGCCTGGACGCCGTCCTGGGCGATGACGGTGCGCGCCTCGGCGACCACGCGCTCGCGGGTGAGCTGGGGGCGGCGGTCCTGGTCGTTCATGGGGGCGTTGAACCACAGCCAGCGTGACCGCCCGTCGGTCGTGGGCTCGCCGGACGTTGCCGTTGGGCGCTTGTTGGGTGTGGCCCGCTGCCGCTGCTTCATGTTCACGCTCCTGAACGATGATCTTGACATTGAACAGTGTTTACCATAGAGTACATGTACTCGGCGAGTGAACGCCGGTCAGCCACTTGGGATCTGTGTTCTCCCCGAGCCGCCGGGCCGCACGGCCCACCAAGGAGGGAGACCAGATGGCCACCATGACGCGGTGGGACCCGTTCCAGGACCTGCGCAGCGCGCAGGATGAGATGGCCCAGATGAGCCCGATGCTTGCCCACGCGCTCGGCCTGCACGGCCAGCAGCAGGGCAGCGGTCGGGCCACGACCACGGCTTGGGCGCCAGCGCTGGACATCTCCGAGCGCAAGGACGCCTACCTGGTGACGGTCGAGCTGCCCGGGGTCGAGCTCGATGACGTCCAGATCACCATGGAGGGCAGCCTGCTGACCATCCAGGGCGAGCGGCACGTCGCCAACGACTCCTCCGAGCAGCAGTTCCACCGGGTCGAGCGCCGCTACGGCGCCTTCCGCCGCTCGATCACCCTGCCCGCCCACGTGGTGGCGGATGCGGTCCAGGCCACGGTCGAGGACGGTGTACTGCAGATCCTGGTGCCCAAGATGGAGGAGGCCACCCCCAAGCGCATCCAGGTGCGCCCCAGTCGAGCGAGGATCCCTGCGGCAAGCAGTGAGGAGTGAGGACACGACTCCCAGTTGAGTCGAGCGGGGCGTAGCCGGCCGGCTACGCCCCCGCCGCTTCAAGGGTGCGGAACGAACCGGGAAACCGTTCTCGGCTGCTTTCGTGCCATCGGGCGGCACCACCAGCGCACGCCCAAGGCAAGGAACGGGCTGGTCCCGCGGGTAGCGGTTACCGGTAAGGAAGGGATAGGAAAATGGCCGCGTTGGTCACCGTCTTGATCGTGCTGGCGGTGCTGGCCCTGCTGGGGCTGGCGCTGTCGGTGCGAATCGTCAAGCAGTACGAGCGGGGCGTGCTGTTCCGGCTGGGACGGGTCATCGGGGTACGAGAGCCCGGCCTGACCCTGATCGTGCCGCTGATCGACATCCTCCGGCCGGTGTCGCTGCGGATCGTCACCATGCCCATCCAGTCCCAAGGCATCATCACCCGCGACAACGTCTCCATCGACGTCTCCGCGGTCGCCTACTACCAGGTGGTCGACGCGACCAAATCGGTCGTCGCGATCGAGAACGTCGCCGCCGCCATCAACCAGATCGCCCAGACCACCCTGCGCAAGGTCGTCGGCCAGCACACCCTGGACCAGACCCTGGCCGAAACCGACACCATCAACAAGAGCATCCGCGAGATCCTGGACGTCCAGACCGAAGCGTGGGGCGTGGTGGTGACCCTGGTCGAGCTCAAGGACATCCAGCTCCCCGACGCATGCAACGCGCGATGGCCCGCCAGGCCGAGGCCGAACGTGAGGAAAGCGCCGGGATAAACCGGCATGAGGAAAGGGATGAGAACGCCCGACATCGAAGGAGTAGCGATCCACGATGGCCCCAAGTCATGCGTCGACGGCCCGCGAGGGCTGTGGCGAAGCGTTGACAGGGGTACGTGCAGGCCAGCCATTGAGCCGCGAAATCACAGCTTCGGGGTGCCGACGTCGTCTCACGAGGCGGAAGGCCACATCGCCGGCGGCGTTAGCGCGAGCCGACTGGTGGACCCCGCGCGGTCTGAGAACCTGAGCATGTACGGAGTCCTCATGCGCGAGAACCGGGAGATCCCACTGCTCGCCCGTCCGGGTGATCACCGGGCGGGCCGTCCAGGGAACGCTGAGGCGGTAAGCCTGGGATGAACGAGGGTGGGAAGTCAGATGGGCGCGTAGTACCAGCGAAGCCGGCGAACAAGGCCGCCAGGGCGGCTGCGGAGTCGGTGGAGGGAAGGCGCCCAGCCGAGGGGAGCACGGCCAGCAAAACGCGCCCCGGACGCAGAGCCGGGCACGGCGCGCCCAGTGCGCTGGACCGTGTACGTGAGGTGGCAGGACGGGACAAGGAGGCACGGTTCACGGCGTTGCTGCACCACGTCGACCTCGACCGGCTCCGGGCGGCCTACTGGGCGATCAGCCCGAAGGCTGCGGCGGGGGTGGACGGGGTGACGTGGGCGGCCTGGGGGCAGGACCTGGAGGCCAACCTCCACGACCTGCACCGCAGGCTGCACGCAGGGCGCTACCGGGCTCGGCCGTCGCGACGGGCATACATCCCGAAGTCGGACGGGCGGCTGCGGCCGCTCGGCATCGCCGCGTTGGAGGACAAGGTTGTCCAGCGGGCCGTCGTCGAGGTGCTCAACGCCGTGTATGAGGCAGAGTTCCGGGGCTTCTCCTACGGGTTCAGGCCGGGGCGCAACCCGCATCAGGCGCTGGATGCGCTCACGGTCGGTATCGAGCGGAGGAGGGTGAGCTGGGTGCTCGACGCGGATATCCGCGACTTCTTCGGCCAGCTTGATCGGGATTGGTTGAGGAGGTTTCTTGAGCACCGGATCGCGGACAGGAGGGTCCTGCGGCTGATTGACAAGTGGTTGGCCGCAGGGGTCGTCGAGGACGGGACCTGGTCGCAGACTGTGGAGGGGACACCGCAGGGGGCATCGGTTTCGCCGTTGCTCGCCAACGTCTACCTGCACTATGTCTTCGACCTGTGGGCCGACTGGTGGAGACGCCGCTATGCGCACGGGGACATGGTCATCGTGCGCTGGGCGGACGACTTCATCGTGGGCTTCCAGCATCGGGCCGACGCAGAGCGGTTCCTGGCCGAGCTTCGTGAGCGGTTCGCGAAGTTCGGATTGGAACTGCACCCGGACAAGACGCGCCTGATCGAGTTCGGGCGGTATGCCGCCGCGAATCGTCAGGCGCGTGGTTTCGGGAAACCCGAGACGTTTGACTTTCTCGGCTTCACGCATATCGGCGCGAAGACGCGGGCCGGGCGTTTCTGGGTGCGGCGGATCACGATCTCCAAGCGGATGCGGGCCAAGCTGCGAGAGGTCAAGGACCAGCTCAAGGCACGTCGGCATCAGCCCGTCCCGGAGCAGGGTCGATGGCTGGGGAGCGTGGTGCGCGGGCATCGCGCCTACTACGCCGTGCCCGGCAACCGCACGGCGGTGGCAACCTTCCGCACCCAGGTGACCCGGTACTGGCATGAGGCGCTCGAGCGCCGCAGTCAGCGCACCCGGATCGGCTGGGTTCGGATGAACCGCCTGGCGACTCGATGGCTCCCACCCGC
>WNGB01006948.1_pt1 | contig 28139 bp, 24 predicted proteins | sample 5400681 | NCBI WGS metagenome assembly WNGB01 (sample SAMN13153367, study PRJNA577476) | soil metagenome | isolation source: 115 cm soil or saprolite under grassland replicate 2 | place: USA:California | collected 2016-06-15
GGTTGTGTCTCTAAGATTGTGTGAATCGGAAGTTCGCGGAGGGTGACAAGGAAGTGGAAGCTCCTCGGAATCCAAACCCGAACGGCCTCGCTTGGCGGCGAGTCCAAGGAGCTTCCCGTGAACGAGGTTGCCGAGCTTGAACTGCCGACGCAAGAGAACTTCCGCACCGATCTCCGCACCCTGTGTCAGGGCGCGATCCGGGTCGCCTTGGAGGTCGTCCTGGAGGAGGAGATCCGGGCCCTGGTCGGCGCCAAGAAGTGGGAGCGCCAGGCCCAGCGGGTCGACAGCCGCAACGGCACCTACCTGCGGCGGCTCATCACGTCGATGGGCGCTGTCGACCTCAAGGTGCCGCGGTCTCGCGAGGGCGGCTCCGCCGGCGGCGCGGTGTTCGAGCGGTACAAGCGCCGGAGCGCCGAGGTCGACGACACCATGGTGGCCGCCTACGTGCACGGTGCCTCGACGCGAGACATCGGCCAGATCACCGAGGCGCTCATGGGCGAGCACGTGAGCCGCTCGACGGTGAGCCGGGCGGCGAAGACGCTCGGTACCAAGGTCGAGGACCTGAGGAAGGCGCCCATTGAGGGCCCGATCCCGTACCTCTTCCTCGACGCCACCTTCCTCGATGCCCGGTGGGCGCGGGAGGTCGAGAACGTCTCGGCGCTGGTGGCCTACGGCGTCGGCCTGGACGGGCACCGGCAGCTCCTGGCGATCACCATCGGCGCGGAGGAGTCGGAGGCGTCCTGGAGCGACCTGCTGGCCCAACTCAACGAGCGCGGCCTGTCGGGGGTGCAGCTCGTCATCGCCGACGCCCACGCCGGTCTGGCCAAGGCGGTGCGGCACCACCTGCCCGAGGCGCCGCTGCAGCGGTGCTGCGTCCACCTTCAGCGGAACATCGTCGGGAAGGCCCCCCAGAAGCTCAGGGCGCGGCTTGCCAAGGCCGTCTGGCAGGTCTTCGTCGCGCCGTCCAAGGCCGACGCCCGCAAGCGGATGGTCGAGCTCGCTGCCGGCCTCGGGCGCCAGCTCCCCGAGTCGATGGCGTGCCTCGCCGACGGCTTCGAGGCGGCCACGAGGTTCTACGCGTTCCCCAAGGCGCACTGGCACCGCATTCGCTCGACGAACGGCCTCGAGCGACTGCACGGCGAGATCAAGCGGCGCACCAACGCGGTGGGGGCCTTCCCGGACCGGGGCAGCGCCCTGCGCCTCGTCACCGCCGTGGCGCTCAACGTGACCGCGATCTGGACCGACCGCCGCTACCTGGACATGTCCCTGCTGAAGTCGAAGGAGGTCGCCGTCGCCAAGGCGGCGTGAAACATCCGAGGAGCTTCACGCGGAGTACGATTTACACAGAAGACGGGACTTGACCTGTTCGAGCGGGACGGCGCGCACGGCGGCGGCCATCTCGGCCCCGATGGCCGCTTCGAGTTTCGCGGGCTTCCGTCGGGGCGCTACGCGATCGATGTCGCGGTGTCCGACCCCTCCGGAAGCCGCCGGAACCGGAGGGAAGTCACGGTGGACTCGGGCAGCCTCGTCGACATCGGCGAGATCCAGCCAGCCGATCGCAGGTAGTCCGGGTCGCAGCGAGCCTGGTGCGCCTCGCAGTTCCTTCGTGCTCAGGGAGGTCGGCGCCCCGCTGGGCGGGCGAGAACGCAACAGAAAGCCCTGCTCGCCGATCGCAACGCCCTACTCGCTCGTTCCATGGCCATGAACGACGGGATCGGCAGCGCAGCACGCACATCCCAGCCTCTGCCCGCGCTGCAACACCACCCGAAGGTGCCCAGACTCGGACTTAGATCCCGGTTCGTAGGTGTCGCTGGAAACTCTGTGCGGCAGGCCTTTCCTGCGCCCCGGCCGCCTAGCGCCGTTTGTCGGATGCAACTTCAGGAGCGTTGCGTTCTGCGGGATTCATCCCCGTGCGACTGCCACGCGCCGGACCTCCGTTCAGTGGGCCGACTCCGCCTCGAACTCCTCGACCGACGCCGCGTATTGCCAGGACTCGATCAGTCCCTTCATGTAGCGAATCGGCTGCTTGGCTCCCGGCGAGCCACTTGCGCTCCAGCGACCCCCGCATCCCGCAGTGAGTTCTGTCACAGTCGCCCTCGATCCCTCGTCCAAGGAGTAGCGAGAACCGAATGGTCGACTCGACCCCCACCTCCGTGCTGCCCGCTCCCCCTGACGAGGAACTGGTGAGGCTCGCCCTCGCCCCCCCAGCGGCCGAGCTCGCGGCGAAATGTGGATGACAGCGATTCGGTTCGTTCGTGAGTCCCTCGCATCTCATGCCAGATGGAGAGTAGGCGCCTGAAACCCGGCCCACGAGCATCCACAGGAGGTTCGGAACCGCACGCGGTGGAGCCTGCGGGCGACCACGGGTTCGCCTATCGATGCCTCTACCCGTCCGCCGAGCTGCTCTGCGCCACCGCCGAGTCGGTGGCCGGTCGTCGCGTCGGGCGTACGCTCGCGCTTCCCCCGGTCATCCACGACGCTCGCATGGCCCCGGCTCGTCTCCGCGATCTTCGATGCCGAGGCCTGCGGGGTGACGCGGCTCGCGCGAGACCCGCCTTCTCTCGCTGCTCGCGCCGCTGGTCACTCGCCACGGGCTCGAGCCGGTCGCGCCGAGGACGCCGTCGCTCTCCGCTGCCGGGATCGCGCGAGCACGGGACTACCTCGTCGCGCACCTCTCCGAGAACGTCGCGCTCGGCACGCTCGCGTCGGTGGCCGGGCTCGATCCGTTCGCGCTGCTGCGCGGGTTCTCCCGGGCCTACGGCCTTCCGCCCCACGCCTGGGTCATCCAGGAGAGGGTCCGGCATGCGCAGGCGCTGCTTCGCACGGGCCTCGCGCCCGCCGAGGTGGCCGCGGAGGTCGGGTTCTCCGACCAGAGCCACCTCACGCGCCACTTCAAGCGCATCCTCGGGTTCACGCCCGGCAGCTACCGGCACGCTTCGCTCGCACCCGCGGGAATTGACTCGGCGAGTGACATGCACGTAGCCTTGCGCGCGATGCAGACCTCCTTCAGCCCGATCCGTCTTCCTGCGCACGCGGCGGTCCGTGGCTGGTGGCGTCCCTCATAGACAGCGGACGCCCTCCTCTCGACTCTCTTCGACGAAAGGTGGCGGCCCGACGGGGCCGCCGCGTGCGTCGGTCCCCTGCTCGGGCCCGACGACATGAAAGACCGCTACACGTTCGGCGACAACGACACGGCGGCCGCCAGGCTGAAGCGGCTCGCCGAGATCTACGAGCCCGTGACGCGCGAGCTGCTCGCGCGCGGCGGGCTTCCCCGATGTGGCGTCGCCGTCGACCTGGGCTGCGGCGCGGGGTGGTCCACGCGCCTCCTGCAGGACGTCCTGTACCCGCTCCGCACGGTCGGACTCGACGCGTCCGAGCGCTTCGTCGCCGAGGCGAGGCGCCGGCACGGTCCGGAGCTCGAGTTCGAGGTCCATGACGTCACCCGCGCGCCGTTCCCCGTCCGGCCGGACCTGCTCCTCGGCCGCTTCCTCCTGACCCACCTGCGGGACACCGACGCAGTGCTGGCGGCCTGGGCGGCCGCGGCCGCTCGCGGGGCGCGGCTGCTCGTCCACGAGACGGAGTCGCTCCGCGCGGTGCACCCCGCGCTCCGCCGCTACTACGAGCTCGTCGCGCGCCTCCAGGGCCATTACGGCCAGGCGCTCGATATCGGCGCGACGCTCGACGCCGCCTTCGCGCGCTCGCCGTGGCGGGTTCTGGACTCCCGGGCGGAGGTGCTGGAGATCCCTGCGGCGCACATGGCCGAGCTGCACCTGGCCAATCTGCGAACATGGCGCGGAGACGAGTACGCGAGCCGGTCCTTCGACCGGGTGGAGCTGGACGAGCTGGAGGCCACGCTGGAGCGGATCGTGGCCGGCGTCGAGCCGGCGGGCGTGGTGTCCAACGTGATTCGGCAGATCGTCGCGGAGGGCGCGCCGTGAGCATTCCGAACCGGGCGGATCCCGACGGAATCGAGACCAAGGGGAAACACATGAGCGTGGTCGAGTACAGGCTCGGGACGGTGGGCGACGCGGACGCGATCCGCGCGCTCCTCGCGAGCGAAGGGCTGCCGGTGGAGGATCTCGGCGGCTCACGCCAGGCGTTCGTCGTGGCGCTCGCCGAGGGGCGGCTGGTCGGCTGCGTCGCCGTCGAGGTCGTGGGCGAGGACTGTCTGCTCCGGTCGCTCGCGGTCGTCGCGGACTTGCGCGGACAGGGTATCGCCGGGGTCGCCCAGACTCGGACTTTGAGATCGCGAGGGACGGCGGCTATCCGCACAGCGTCATGTAGGTGCAGCCCAGCTTCTCGCGGGCGCGGCTCCACGTGTGCATCGCGCCGCCGGCGCAGTCGCGCCACGCGCCGCATCCGGCGCAGGGCTCCCTCTCCCGCATCCACTGACGATTGCGGTACGCGCCGAAAGCGCGTTCCCACAGGTCGGGAAAGCGATCGCGCCGCACGTTCCCCACCGTGAAGCTCGGATTCACGTCCGGGCATGCGCCCACGTCACCGCACGCCAGGATCGAGCCGACGGTGACGCCCGCCTGGCATAGGAAGAACCGATCGCGCGCGAGGAGCTCGCGGCTGCCCAGCCAGCCTTCGCAGCCGAACGACACGTTCCGCCCGCGCGCGCGCTCCGCCTCGACGAAGTCCAGCACGCGCGATAGTCCGGCGCGATCGAGCGTCAGCTCGGCGCACCTCGCCGCCCGCCCGATCGGGATGACCGTCTCGATGCGCCACCGGCGCACGCGCTTCCGTTCGAGCAATGTTCCCAGCTCGTGCAGGTCGCCGAGGTTCGCGCGGCTCACGCAGGTGATCGCCTCGGCCGCCAGATGCGGATGGAACGCGGCGACCGCGTCGAGCGCCGCAAGCGCCCGAGCGAACGAGCCGCGCCGGCGCCGCACCTGATCGTGCGTCGCCTCGAGCCCGTCCACGCTCACCGAGATCGTCATGAGCCCGCACTCGACGAGGGCCCGCGCCGCCGGTGGGTCCAGGAGCCACCCGTTGGAGACCATCCCGAGCGGAAATCCCAGCGCGGAGAGCGCAGCCATCACCTCGAGGAGATCGGGCCGGAGCAGTGGCTCGCCGCCGGTGATGGCCACGAGGACGTCGCGGGCCCGGTACGCGCCGGCGACGTCGCGGAAAGCGGCGATCACCTCGTCCGTCGAGAGCTCGTCGGGCTCCGGCCGCGGTCCGCAGCTCGATCCGCAGTGGACGCACGCGAGATTACAGGCCCGGGTGGCCTCCCAGAAGACGACGCGCAGCGGGTGGAGCTTCCGCAGCCGCGCTGCGTACGCGCGGTGAAGCAGGCGCCGCGCCAGAGTTGCGTTGCGCACGTGGATCATGGATCACGGCTCCACGACGACGGTCGTGGCCGCGTCACGCTCGCACAGCGTGTTCGGTTCTCCGTTCGCGCGGAGCGTCACGCGCGCTTGCAGGTCGTAGGTGCCGGCCGGGAGGGTGACCAATCCCGTCGAGATGCCGTCGCCGGCTACCGCGTCCGGGTCGCGCCCGTCGTCGCCCAGCGTGGTGGCGACCGGACCGGGCAACACCAGCTCGACGCCTTGAATCGTCTCAGTGTCCGGGACCGTCACCGCGACCGAGACCGTCACGTTCGCTCCGGCTACGGGCGTGGCGGGCGTCACGGTGAACATGGAGATCTGGCCCGTGAACCCTTCGCAGTCGTAGGTGGGAGTGGGTCCCGGCCCGTACTTCATCACAGGGATACAGCCGAGGCCGGCTACAGGCCCCAACAGCGCCCAGAGGCCCAGCTCGGCGCGCTCGCAAAGCCGGCGGAAAGCGCGGATGATCATGGTCTATCTCCCTCCCGTCGGGAACCATCGCTTGCCGGCGGCGCACCATGACACCTACCACGAGTGAAGCGCGATCGGTGTGCCTTCTGGCGTGGACCAACCACGCCGAGGACACCACGTCGTACGCGTGCCAGGCCAAAACGCAACGAGAACCCCAGTCCACCGCCGCCCAACACGCAACAAAAAGCCCTCTTCGGCGTTCGCAACACCCTACCCGATCGTCCCAGGCTCCTAGCCGCCGAGTCGCCACTGACGATCACTAGACCCGCTGCGCCCGAGCGTGATCACCACCGCCGTCCACCGCGCAACACGACCCGAAGTTGCTCAGTCTCAGACGTTGGTTGTCGGGAGGGCCATGCGTCCGCCCGCGCACGAGTACAATTCCCGATGACGTCGCGGCCGCAGGCGCGCGCTGGTGCCCTTCCTGCGCTGAAGCGACTCAAGGGGTTGCGGACAGCGTGTATGCGGTGAGCGTGTTCCCGGCGGGAACCATGAGCAGTCCTCCGCCCGCGCTCAGCCCCGAGAATGGCATCCTCGCGCCCCAGCCGGCACCGGCCGGCACGGCTGCGCCGACGTTGACACTCCAAACCTGCGACCCGGTCGTCCCGTCGAGCGCGTACACGTTGCCCGCTGACGAGCCGACGATGACGTAGTCGTTCACGCCGATGGGCGACGTGACGAGGTGGCCGTCACCGGCGAAGCTCCACTGAACGGTGTGGTTCGAGAGCGTGATGCCGCGGAGTGTGCCGCCCTGCAGGAAGTAGCCGGTCGTCGGCCCGATGGCGGGCACGTAGTCCGCGGCGTACGAGCCGAGCAAGGCGCCGGTCTCGGCGTCGAACGTGATCCCGTCGTACGACCCGAAGCCGTTGGGCGCGTAGAGCACGCCGTTCGCGACCACGGGAGTCCCGCCGCCGCCCCCGCTGCAGCCCGAGTTGTTCGACCAGGCGGACGTGCCCGATCCGGGGCGGAAGTCGTAGGTCTGGCACGGGTAAGTCACGTAGACGCCGTCAGCGGTGACCGCGGGGATGCTCGAGTCCCCGTTCGCGACCCCCTTCGTCCAGGCGATGGCGCCGTTCGCGGCGTTGACCGCGTAGACCGTGCCGCCGGACCCCGCGCCCCCCGTGTAGACCATCCCGTTCGCCGCGGTGATGGCGGAGGAGAACATGTACTGGGTGTTCAGGAGCGTGCTCCACTGCGGGGCGCCCGTCGCCGCGTCCAGAGCCTGCACGAGCGCGGCAGTGCCGATCCCGGCGGAGATCACGAACACCCTTCCCCCGTCGTACGCGGCGTTCGCGTACCCCGAGAGCGAGATCGGCCCCCAGACCGTGGTGCCGGTGGCCGAATCGAGCGCGACGATCTCGCTGCTGGTGCTGAGAGCGACGGTCACGAACACCTTCCCGCCGGCGACGAGGGCGTACGAGGGCTCCCCGCCGAGGTCGACACTCCACGTGCTCGCGGTGGGGAAGCTCACCGGGTCGAGCTCGATCACCCCCGCGTGGCTCGGCGTGATCTGGAAGGAGACGGCGTCCTTGGACGGGGCGCCGATGACGAGCGTCGCCGCGCTCGAGGTGGCGGCGGGGTTTTGGACGGCGATGGACGCGGTCCCGGGGCTCGCGATGTCAGCCGCGGACACGGAGGCCCAGAGCTCGGTCGGTGACACGTACGTGGTGGGCAGCGCTGCGCCGCTCCACGTCACGGTGGACGACGGCACGAACCCGGAGCCGATGGCGGAGAGGACGAAGTCCCGCCCGCCCGACGCGACCAAAGAAGGGTAGACGGCGCTAAGCCCGAGCGCCACCGGAGCCTGGATCGTGAAGGTGATTCCGTTCGAACCCCCACCGCCGGCGTTCGAGACCGTGACCACGGCGCTGCCGGCCGAGGCGACGTCGGCGGCCGTGATCTGCCCCGTCAGCTGGTACGGCGAGACGTAGGTCGTCGCCCGGCTGCTCCCGTTCCACTGGACGGACGACCCCGCGGTGAAGCCCGACCCGCTGACGGTCAGCGTGAAGCCCGGCGCGCCCGCCACTACGCTCGTCGGCGAGATGCCGTCGAGCCAGGGGGTGCCGCCGCCCCCGCCTCCCCCGGCGGTCACCACGTACGTGACCGACACTGTCTGGGGGCTGCTCGCGATCTGGGTCGCGCACGCGTCGTCGAGGCAGGCGGCGAGCGACAGCGTGTCGACGTACGTTCCCACGCCGAGCGTCCCGGGCGCCCAGAACGATATGTCGATCGTGGCGGTATCCGCGGTCGCGTCGCCGAGCGCGACCGCGCTGATGCCGTTGTTCGTGGTCTGGTAGCCGACATAGAGCGTCGCCGGCGGGTTTGTGACGATGAGCTGCAAGGACGCCGTCGGAGCCGCGTCCGCCAGCCCGGCTGAGACCGTGAGCTGGTGCGTCGACACGGACAGGCTCGCCCCGTTCCCGCCCGGCGAGCCCCCGGGGCCGCCGGACGAGTACGCGCCGCCGCTGCCGCCGCTGCAGGCGGCCAGCAGCGCGGCCGAGGCGATAACGACGATCGCCCGGTTCACGGCGTGGCGGGCGCGACGCCGCGACGCGAGGCATCCGGCAACCGACCGCGGATCTGGCGAGGTCATCGGCGGAACTCCCGGGTCAGGCGGATCGCCGCCCCGTCAGGGAACGGACGCGGATGGTCTTGCTTCGCGGTGACGTGATCGTCTCACGGTCACGGAGGGACCACAAGCGAAGTCGTCAGCGAGGTCGCGATCGAACGTCCCCAGCGGCCCGTGCCCGCCCTTGCGAGCGGACTCCAGCACCAGCAGTCCGAGAACCCCAGCGACGGTCGCTTCCGGAAATGCCCGAGCGCCCGCTCCACGACGACCCGCGGTCGCGGCGGCACCGGCGGCGGACCGGGAGCACCGAGCGCCGGCCGTGTGCTTTCGAGCGCGGCGGGGCACTGGTAGATTTCAATGGACCCCGCTGCCGCGGCCTCGAGCGCCATGCCCGCCACGTCAACCGCCGACGTCGTCCGGATCCGCCCCGTCACCTTGGCCGACGCCGAGGCCGTGCTGGCGCTCTGGCGCGTGGTCTTCCCAGAGTACGGCGACCCGTTCCATCCGCAGCGCAGCGCGGCCGCGTCCATCGCCCGGAAGCTTGCGGTAGGCGATGGACTGTTCTGGCTGGCGGAGCGGGAGAGGCGGCTTGTGGGGACCGCCATGGCGGGCTACGACGGCCACCGTGGCTGGCTCTACTCAGTCGGCGTCCACCCGGAGGCGCGCGGCGGCGGGATCGGGCGAAGGCTCGTGGCCGAGGCGGAGCGCGCGCTGGCGGCGATGGGCTGTCCCAAAGTGAACCTGCAGGTCTTCGCCAGCAACCGCGGCGGCCAGGCTTTCTGGCGTGGACTCGGATACGCGCAGGACGACGTGGTTTCGCTCGGGAAGAGGCTCTAGCGCCGGCGGGCGCGGGCAGCCCCAGCCCCGTCGGCGCCGTGACCGTGCGGGTCCACTCAAAATGCAACAAGAGCACCTCGTCGATAGCGCGCACGCTCAAGGCAGGTCGAACACGAGCGCCTCGGCTGGTGTGCCCTGTCCGGCCAGCTCGATCGCGCGCTCGTCCGAGAGAGCGGCGCCGTCGCCCGCCGACAGGACCTGCCCGTTCACGGCGACCTGACCGCGCGCGACCTGGACCCACCCGCGGCGGCCCGTCGCCAGCGGATGGCTGAGCCGCTCGTCGCCGCCGAGGAGCGTCGCGTAGACGCGGGCGTCCTGATGGATCGTCGTCGACCCCTCGGCTCCGTCGGGCGAGGCGATGAGCGCGAGGCGCCCGCGTCGTGCCGTCTCGGAGACGGCCGTCTGCTCGTACGAGGGCGCGTGCCCGGACCGGTCCGGGAGGATCCAGATCTGGAGGAAGTGGACCGGCCGCTCCTTCGAGCCGTTGAACTCGCTGTGCTGGACTCCCGTCCCCGCGCTCATCCGCTGCACCTCACCCGGCCGCAGCACGCCGCCGCCTCCAGTCGAGTCCTGGTGGGCGAGCTCACCCTCGAGCACCCACGACAGGATCTCCATGTCGCGGTGGCCGTGCCGTCCGAAGCCTTTCCCCGGCTGCACGCGATCCTCGTTGATGACGCGGAGCTCGCTCCAGCCCATGTGCTCCGGGTCGTCGTAGCTCGCGAACGAGAAGGTGTGCCTCGTATCGAGCCAGCCGTGGTCGAAGTGCCCACGCGCGTCGGCCTTCCGAACGGTGATCATCTCGCTTCCTCCAGGGGTGAACGTAACGGCCGCGCCGCTCGCGTCGACGCCATACCTGTGGCCTCCTGCGCCGTGCGAAGCCTTCGGCCGTCAGCCGGACGCACGCACCCACGCTGGAGCCGATCCGGGCGCGATGCTGGCTGCAACCAGCAGGGTCGCGATGAAGGCTTCTGAACGCTGACGTCTGCGATAGAAGACTCGGGGCGCGGCGCGGTCTGTGCGCGATCTAACCCGACCTGGTTCAGTCCCGCGGCAAGCCCGCAGTGGCGAGGCCGTCCGCGAGGAGGTCCATCACCCTGGGCGGGAACGGCCACGCCCGCCGCGCGACGCTCACCGTCAGGCTCGGATCCCTGCGCAGCAGCCGGCGGACGATCCTGCGTGCATCCGCTCGCGCTCCGGCATGAACGGCGGACGCGGCGACGACACGCGCCCCCCAGAACGAGTCCGGACCGGCTTCTACGCCCGCCTGCGCCCACCGCGCCGCCCGTCCGTAGCGGCCCGCGACGAAGTGGGCGCAGCCGATCCCGATGAACGCGAGGTGACGAATAGGCTCGAACGGCATGAGGTGCAGCGTGGTCGTGAACTGTCGCAGCGCCGTGACCGCGTCGCCCGAGTAGGCCGAAGCCCAGGCGCGGCGGAGCCATGCCCACGGCGATCCCGGATCGAGCGCGAGCGCCCGGTCGAGGACCCGGTCGGCGTCTTCGAGGCGATGCGCGAGGGTCAGGGCGCCGCTGGCGAGCGTCAGCGTGAGGGAGTCCCCCGGCGCGAGCCGGCATGCGTCGGCGGCGAGCCGGACCGCGCGCGCGGTGTCCTCCTTCGGCGTCGAGCCGAAGTGCTGCGCGGAACGCTGACCCCAACACCAGGCGGCGAGCGCCCGCGGGAGGCCGTAGCTCGGAGCCAGCTTCTGCGCCTGCTCCATGTCCTCGAGCACCTGCCTGCACGGAGCTGGGGCCACCGCGAATGCGGCGGGCAACGCCCGCCAGGCCAGCCGTGTGGCCTCGTCATTCACATCCTCCAACGCATCCGGCCGCGCGCGCCGGATCCGCCGCAGCGTCTCCGAAGGGAGCTCCCCGAACCGGCTGCAATACTGAGCCGCGAACCGGCCGAGCTGGCTGAAGCCGCTGCTCATCGCGAGCTCCGAGACGGTGATCCGGCCGTCGGACGCGAGCAGCGCGCGACGCGTGTGCGTCAGCCGCGCCTGGCGCACCCAGCGCAATGGTGTCATGCCGACGAACCGCATGAAGTGCGTCTCCAACGTCCGCGGCGGAACGCCAGCGAACCGGGCGAGCGCATCCAGCCGGACCTGCTCGTCGAGATGCGCGCGCGACCACTTCATGACGCGCACCACGTCGCGCGGCAGCGCCGCGGCCTCCGGTGCTCGCTCGTCGAGGGTCGATCGGTCGGTCATCGCGACACCCATCGGGGCTGCCGTCCAGGAACTTGGCAGCCGCCCGGCGGAGGGTCCCTAACGGTTTTCGGCGCGATCTGCACATCACGGCGGGACCTGCATCGCCGCGTCGACGCTGCCGCGCCACGATTCTTGCGAGCCGGACCATGCGTCTCGGAGGAGGCAACTCATGCGCGTCGCAAAGGACAGTATCGAGGTGAAGCTGCAGATTCCGGGTGCCGTCATCCGCCAGAGAACGGATCTGGGGGATGCGACCGGGCTGGGCAAGATCAGCGGCGAGTACTTCTCACTTGCAGCCGGAGTGGACACCACGCCCCTGTTCGAAGGACTCGAGGGCAACCGCTGCCAGTGCCCGCACTGGGGCTACGTGCTGCGTGGGGAGCTGACCACGACGGATGCGGCCGGCAAGCAAGAGATGGTCAAGGCGAATGACCTGTTCTACTGGCCCGCCGGACACAACGTGAAGGTCACGGCCGACGCCGAGATCATCATGTTCAGTCCACAGCGGGAACACACGCTCGAGGTGACGCTCCGCAGCGCGTCGGGCGGCGCGCGGTCATCACGGCGCCGGGTTCCCCGACGGTCGTGCGAGCGTTCCGGCACCGCTGCGTAGGAGGCCTGGACAGGCCGAGCTGGCGACCAGCCATCCGCCAGCGTACGCCTTCGCTAGACGTCGCTCCCCAGGCTGGCGGGCGGGGATCGCCGACCGGCCCGGCCGAGGTGGCATGGTCACCTTGGGCGTGGCCGGGCTCTCGGCCTTCCCATGGCAGGCGCTGGTCGGCGCGATCCTGCCCCTCGCCATCGGCATGGTCCTCGGCAACGTCGATCGCGAGCTGCGCGAGTTCTTCGGCCGCGCGGTGCCGGTGATGATCCCGTTCTTCGCCTTCGCGCTCGGCGCCGGGATCGACCTCCGGACCGTGTTCAAGGCCGGCCTCCTCGGGCTCCTCCTCGGCGCCTTCGTGTTCGTCGTGACGGGCGTGTTCCTCGTCGTCGCAGACCGGCTCACGGGCGGCAACGGCACCGCCGGGCTCGCGGCCGCCTCCACCGCCGGGAACGCCGCCGCGGTACCGGCGATCGTGGCGGCGGCGAACCCGGCCTACGGGCCGGCCGCGAAGACCGCGACCGTCCTCGTCGCGACGAGCGTGGTCGTGACCGCGATCCTGGTGCCCATCTTCACGGCGTGGTGGAGCCGGCGGATGACCCGTCGCGCGGCACGGATCCCGCCTTCCGGCGCGGCTGCGGCGGCGGCGAGCACGAGGTGACGGTGCTCGACGTCGCCGTCATCGCCGACGACCTCACCGGGGCGGCGGACTGCGGGATCGCTTTCGCGGCGGCCGGGCTCTCCACGTTCGTCGCGTTCGGCGACGCTCCAGCGCCCCCGTCCGCCCACGTCGTCGCGATCGACATCGACTCCCGCCGCCAGGCGGAGGGCGAGGCGGCCGAGCGGGCCCGGTCGTCGGCCGCCCGTGCGTACCGGGACGGCGCGCGCATCCTGTACAAGAAGATCGACTCGACCTTGCGGGGGCACGTCGGCCCGGAGATCGCAGCGACGTTGCGCGTCGCCGCGGAGGCGCGCCGGGGCCGCACGCTCGCGATCCTCGCGCCGGCGTTCCCGGCGACCGGCCGCACGACCCGCGACGGCCTCGTCCTCGTGAAGGGGGTGCCGCTCGAGCGCACCGAGGTCTGGCGCGACGCGCGCATGACGGGCCCGGCAGAGCCCGTCGCGATGCTGCGCCGCGCGGGCCTCTCCGCGGCCGCGGTGCCGCTCGCGACGGTGCGTGGCGGTGCCGACGCGCTGTCGCAGGAGCTCGACCGGCTCGCCTCCGGCGGGGCCGACGCGGTCGTGTGCGACGCGGAGAGCGAGGAGGACCTGCGTGCGATCGCCGCCGCGGGCGCGCGGCTTGCCCGGCCGGTGGTGTGGGCGGGCTCCGCCGGCCTCGCCCGCCACCTGCCGGTCGCCCTCGGGCTCCGCCCGGACGGGACGCGCGCGCCGCCGCCCTCCCCTTCTACCGGGGGCGCCGTCCTCGTCCTGGTGGGGAGCCGCTCGTCGGTGGCCCGCGAGCAGGCGCGCGTCCTCTCGGAGGAGCCGGGCGTCGCGCGCATCGTGCTCGAGCCCGGCGCGCTGCTCGGGGGCGAGCGTGGCCCGGGGTGGCCCGCTGCGGCTCTCGAGCGGGCGCTCGCGTCGGGCAGCGACGTGCTGGCCGTCATCGGCGAGGAGCCGGCCGGGGTCGAGCGCGGCCCTGATCTCGCGGCGGCGGCGGCACGGCTCGTCGCGCCGTACGCTGCGTACCTGGGCGGCATCGTCGCGACGGGCGGCGACATCGCGCGCGCGATCCTCGGGGCGCTCGGCGCGACCGGCGTGCACCTCCACGGCGAGGTCGAGCCCGGCGTCCCGCTCGGCATCACCGACTCCGCGCCCGCGCTTCCGGTGGTCACCAAGGCCGGCGCCTTCGGCTCGCCCGCGACGCTCGCACGCTGCCGCGCGGCGCTGCGCCAGCTCGGCAGCGGTTCCGCCCGGGCAGGTTAGGAGAGGTCCATGGCACGTCCGGTCGTCGGGATCACGATGGGAGACCCGGCCGGCGTCGGCCCCGAGATCGTGATGAAGGCGCTCGCCCGGGACGACGTCTACGCTCTCTGCCGGCCGCTCGTCATCGGGGACGCGGGCCGCCTCCGGCGGGCGGGGCGGATCGTCGGCGTCGCCCTGAAAGTTCAGGCCGTCCACGCGCCGCCGGCCGCGGGGTTCCGCCACGGCGTCGTCGACTGCGTCGACCTCGGCCTCGTCCCGGAGGACCTGCCGTGGGGCCGGCTCTCGCCCGTGGCCGGGAACGCCGCGTACCAGTTCATCGCGCGGGCGGTCGAGCTCGCGATGGCGGGCTCGATCCAGGCGGTGTGCACCGCGCCGCTCAACAAGGAGGCGCTGCACGCCGCCGGGCACGTGTACCCGGGGCACACCGAGCTGCTCGCGAAGCTCTCCGGGACGAAGGAGGTCTCGATGATGCTCGCGACACCGAAGATGCGCGTCATCCACGTGACCACCCACATCGGGCTCCTCGACGCGGTCGAGCGCATCGAGCCGGGCCTCGTCGAGCGCACCATCGTCCGGGGCCACGACGCGCTCGTCCGCGCCGGGATCGCCCGGCCGCGCATCGCGGTCTGCGGAATCAATCCCCACGCCGGCGAACACGGGCTGTTCGGGCGCGGCGAGGAGGAGGCCAAGGTCGCGCCCGGGATCTCGGCGGCCCGGGCGCGGGGCGTCGCGGCCGACGGTCCACTTCCGGCCGACACCGTGTTCTTCCGCGCCGGGCGCGGCGACTTCGACCTCGTGGTCGCGATGTACCACGACCAGGGCCACGGGCCGGTGAAGGTCCTCGGCCTCGAGGCCGGCGTGAACATCACCGTCGGGCTGCCGTTCGTCCGGACCTCGGTCGATCACGGGACGGCGTTCGACATCGCCGGCACGGGCCAGGCCGACGAGCGGAGCCTCGTCGAGGCGCTCCGCCAGGCAGTTGCCCTTGCGCCGCGGTGACGGGATACGGAGGCTGCGCGCGCCCGGCCTGGTCGCGCTGCTCCCGCCAGCATGCCAGGCGGTGAACATGCAGAGGGGGCGCGTGAAGGCCCCCCCTGTCCGCCCGCTACGCGCTATGCGTGCGGCCGGCGCTCAGCTGCGCCTTTCGGCGCCGCGAGGTCGATCCGGGGAACGACCCCGAGCGCCTGCAACAGACCGAGCGTGTCCCATTGCGAGAAGACCTCGATCAGCTTCCCGTTGCGGAAGCGGTCGAAGGACATGCCCTCGATCGTGATCTTCTTGCCCGTGGGCTCGACCCCGAGGAACTTCTTCTCGTGCGTGCCGCTGACGCGCCAGTGCATGCACACCACGTCGGCCTCGGCACACAGGCCCAGGACGGTCGGCTTCATGTCCGGGAAAGCCGACCGATACGTCTCGACCTCCCGCTTCACGCCGGCGAGGTCGGCGTCGCCGCTCAAGGGATCGTGCGCCTTGAACGACGGGTCGCATACCTGGTCAAGGTACTCGAGCCTGCCTTTCCCGTAGACGTCCTCGAGTATCGTCCGGCTCACCTTCTTGATGTCGACAGCCATCGTATTCACCTCCTGGACCCGCAACGAAGATACGGATCCAACGTAAATGTACGGCAAGACCGAGCTGGCGGCCTGCCTGGAGTCGCGCAGCACGCGCGCTCGAAGGGCACGTGTCCCCTGGGTCGAGCCGAACGCGGCTCGCACCGACCATCGCCGCTCGTGGCGCCGAATCGAGGGTCGTTCAGCGGCGGCGTGCTCCGGCGGGCTGGCGGGCGCTCCATGCACGGCAGAGCTTGTGCCAGGCTCGCTAGAACCGCCTGAACCCCGGGTCGTGTCCTGCCCGGAACCCGTTCGGCCTGGCGACGGCCGTGGCGGGAACCAGGTTCGAGAGCACGTGTTGGACGGCGGGCGCGTGCGCCGCGTGGGCTGGCGCCGCGTGGGCGGCGAGGCGCACCGGGCTTGCCTCGCGTGCGTCCCTCTCCCTGAAGAACGCCACCAGCTGCAGCAAGGCGTCCGCCTGGGTCGACATCTCCTCCGCCGTCGAGGCCAGCTCCTCGGCCGCCGACGCGGTTCGCGATGTGGGCGACGAAGGCCGGCTCCGCGCCGAGCGGCGCGAGGATGCTCCGTGAGATGAGCCATGCGAGGAGCGCGTCACATATGGTGAATTTTGCCGCACGTGCTGCGCGGGGCATCCACGAGCCGCCATTTGTGCGGACTCCGGATCGCGCGGCGGCACCCAGGGGCGCGCGAGGTGCACCGCGGGGCTGCGCGCCGTGACGCACCCCCACGCGCTACGGCGGCGAGCAAGGGGGCCGCCGGTGAAAGATGATCCACGTCGGCGTGCTGAAGGGAGAGCTCGGTCGCCATCGCGCCACGGCAAGACGCGGACCAGATGACCATGGTGCGTCCAGCGCCGACCGCCCATCTCCACCGCGAGCGAGGAGGCTGCGATGGGTGCAAGGGAGCTCCGCGGGAGCGGGTCCGGTGGGAGCGACGTGTCCTCGAGGATCCGCCCGCCGTCCCGGCTCCTGCGCGCCGCGGTCGCCGCGGTCGTCGTCGCAGGGATCGGTGCCGCGTTCGGTCGCGTGCCCCGGGACCTGCGCTCCGGGCGTCCGGCGGCGGCATGGGACCCGTCGAGCGTCGAACCGTTTCGTGGTCGCGTTCGCGTCCATGGGGCATCAGAACAAGTTCATCGCCTACCTGCTCGGCTTCTCGGCGTCGCCGGTCGCTGCGCATCTCCACTCAGCGCAGCGCAAGCTCGGGGTCGCGTCGCGCGCGCAGCTCGTCCAGGTGTTCGCCAGCCTCGTCCGCGAGGTGCCGGGGCAGGACGCCGCAAATCCCTGACCCGATGACCATGGCCGCTCCGGTCGGGTCCAGACGGACTAGCAACGATCCCAGAGGCGCCCGCTCGACGGCGAGCGTGGCCCATCACGGCCGGTTCAGGAACAGCGGCAACCCCCGCTTGTTCGCGTAGATCGGGCGCAAGCGCTCGGTGTTGTACATCGTGGCGACGTCCACCTTGCGCGGCCCTAGCCTGGGATCGGGGATCGGCACGAGGTCATAGCTGCCGTTCACGAGCGCCGACATGAGACCGCTCTTCCCCTCGAGCGCCGCGTCGAGGGCCATCGTGCCGAACGTGGAAGCGACGAGCTTGTCGACGAAGTCCGCGTCGCCCGAGCGCAGGTCGTAGGTGAGGTCGGAGACGATCGTCTCCTCGCCGGTCTGCCGCTTGATCTCGTCGGAGAGGGACTCGGCGACGCTCGCCTTCTTTCGGTGGCCGAACGCGTCGGGCTCGCCGTACTCCTGCACCTGGTAACCCTGCCACTGCGCGCCCTCCGAGAGGACGATGAGCGCGTAGCTCGAGGGGTTGTTCTTCTTGTCCGTGACGAGGAGGTCGATGATCTGCTCGAGCCTCGGCTTGTACTCGGGGATGAGGCAGCGGATCGAGCTCACGTACGCGGTGTAGAACGCGGTGAAGCCCGCGTCCCGGCCAAACACCCGGAAGATCCCGATGCGCTCGTGGGAGCCGACGGTCGTGCGCTGCCGCTCGATCGCCGCCATGGCCCGCGTGATGGCAGTCGAGAACCCGATGCAGTACTCGGTGTTGCGGACGTCGTTATCCATCGTCTTCGGGATGGCGATCACTTTCACGCCGAGCTCGTGGAGCCGCGCCGCGTACGAGAGCGTGTCGTCGCCGCCGATCGGGAGGAGGTAGTCGAGCCGGAGCGCCTCGATGTTGCGGAGGACCGCGCTCGAGATGTCGTGGACGACGGTCGTCACGCCGCCCTTCGTCGCCTGCGCGGTCGGGAAGACCGTCCCCTCGAGGTGGCGCGGGAGCTTCTTCATCTTCGAGGGGTTCGTGCGGCTCGAGTGGAGGAACGTGCCGCCGGTCCGGTCGATGGTGCGCGTGTTCTCCCGCGTGAGCGGCAGGATGTAACGGCTCCGGCTCGCGGGGTCGTCGAGGTCGAGGTGCGTGAGCCCCTCCCAACCGCGCCGGATGCCGATCACCTCGCACTCGTGCTCGGAGCTCCGGTAGACGACGCCCTTGATGACGGAGTTCAGTCCGGGGACGTCCCCGCCGCCCGTCAGGATACCGACGCGCATCTTGGCCATGGTTCATCCTAGGTCGCGGGCCGGCTGCCCGGTCGCGAAAAGCGGCGCCCGCCGGAGAGCGGGGCTTCCGGGCGCTCCTCATCCCTGAGCTGGGTCGAGCCGCCCGCCTGCACGCGCCCCCGGGAGCCGAGCCGGCCGCAGGTCCAAGGCGATCGAACGGATCTCAGGGGCTGGAGTGCAGCGCCGGCAGCGTTCGCTCCGGAGGCGCCACCGCGAGCGACGCGCCCTCCATCACGTCCTGTTCACGGATCACCACGTGGCCGATCTCCGATTCGTACGTGCCGATGACCGCCTCGCTGGCCCACACCTGGCCGTTCATGCCCGTCGCGTACGGAACTCGCAGCTCCGCGGTTCCCGCCGGAGAGACGATCGCGCGCGTCGACCAGTCGAGCTCCCGGCCCGACCCGGCCCGCAACTTGACGACCGCAAACAGGGGGGTGCCCGGGCGTCCGCCATCGGTCCGGATCACGGCTCCGCGCACGAACCCAAAAACCTTGAAGAGCGGCTTTGCGTCCGCGAGGACAGGCCCGGCGTCCTCGTCGACGTTTCGGGCGAGCTGGGTCTCGTCGAGCAGCCGGAAGCGATCCAGCGCGGGTACGCTGGATGTGGCCGAGCCATCCGACTCCCACAGCCTGACCGGAACCGTCCCGCTGGCCGTGGGAGCGATCCGCGCTCCCACACCGCGGGTTGCGGTTCGCTCGAGCGTACAGATGGGCGAAACCCCGGGCAGAAGTTCGGCGGCCAAGCACAACCCTTCCCACGGATCCTCGACCACGAGGATTCCGATCCGCCGCCGGTCGAGCACGTCATGGGCCGCCGCCGCGTCGACGGATAGAGCGAACCTGGCCGAGTCCTCCATGGCGTCATCTCCGGCGTCCGACCCGAACGGCGAGACGAGCGTCGGCCGCCCGGTGACGTACTGCACGAGGTGCCCCCACGACCACGTGGAGTACACCGCAGGCCGATCGGGTGGCGCCGGGAGCGCAGGGACGCGTTCGAGCAACGTGCGCATCTGCGCGTGGAAAAAGCCCTCACCCGCGAGCGTTTCCGGAACGCTTGCGAGCGCCGGGCCGATGATCAGGGCAATCAGGCCGAGCGCGGCGGCGAGCCGAGGAAGGCTTCCCGGCCTGCCGGCGCGCGTCGCGACGTCGCGCACGCCCGCGCCGATCCAGATGGCGAGCGGGATGGTGAGGTAGAGCGTGAAGCGCTGCCGCATGACGGTCAGCACGAGGAACACCGCTCCCCAGGCGAGGAGGAATACGAGCGCTGCCGCCGGGCGCTCGCGGCGGCGCAGGCGCTGCACGAGCGAGAACCCTGCGAGCGGCATGGCGAGCAGCGCGAGTCCATACAAGGCGAGGATGGTCCGCAGCTGCTTCCCGACCGAGGTGTAGGTGTAGAGCACGAGCGGATTGAACTCGGTGATGTGCAAGTACCAGGCGTTCGTGCGCGTGACGTGAGCGAGGGCACGCCCGACCGGCTCCCGGAAGCCCGCCGAAAGCATCGCAAGCGCAAGAGGCACCACGCCCGCCGAGAGCACGCACGCCGCTCGGCGGAGGCGGGTGCGGTTCAGGATGCTGGCACGGCTCGAGAAGAGCAGCGCCCCGGCGAAGCCGGTCGCCAGCGCGAGCACTCCGACGTGGAAGCCGGTGACGCCCGAGAGCGCCAAGTCGCCGAGAGCAGCGGGTCCGCGCACGAGCGAGAGCGTCACGGCGAGGGTGACGGTCGCGATCGCCCCTCCGACCGCGAGGTCGCCGGCGAGCCTCCTCGCCGAGGGGTCATCCGCCGGCGCGGCGACGAAGAGGACGCTCGCGAATCCGAGGAGCAGCAAGGGGTAGAGCGGCGCCCCCGGCCAGGTCCAGAACGCCGCCGCAAGAGCGATGCCGAGCAGGACGCGGGGCCGGAATGTCGGAGCGCTCGGCGACAGCAGGCCGCGAGAGAGGGCAAGGAGCGCGAGCGACGATACGAGAAGCTCGAGGACGTGCTGGTCCGCCCTGCCGAGCATCGAGTAGGTGGCGTGAATCGGAAGGAGAGCGATGACGAGAGCAGCCTCGAGCGCGCCTGCGCCCACGAGCGTCTCAGCCAGCAGGAACACGATCGGGATCGTGGCGAGCGCGATGACGACCGGGAGCACGCTCGCGATGGCCGCGACGGTGTCGCGCGGCACCTCCGGCGACATCGTCGTCATCCGGGCGCTGCCTGCGATGATCAGGTCGAACAGGGGAGGCCATAGAACGCGCGCGCCGGACGGGTAGTTGAGTCCCGGATCGAACCAGGGCGCTCCCGGAGCGCCGCGCAGGATCCGCTCCGCCTGGAGAATGTGGTAGGCGGGGTCGTCGTCCCCCGTCCACTGGACCCCGTGTGCCGTGAACACCTCGCGGGCTGGCCAGGCGCGGAGCGCAGCGGCGACGATGAGGACCGCGGCGAGCGCGAGCCGACGCCGTCCGGGAGACGAGACGTGCCACCCCTCACCGGAGCCACCCGACACGCTCGCGGTAAAGAGATCGGTACGCATGCGGCCGCGTATTCTAGCCCGAGTCCGGCGGCCCGGTGACGTGGGCCGGGATCGTCGGGCCGGCCGTGCGTCCTCCGGACCTCGCCGGAGCGAGCAGTTCTTGGACATCAAAACGTGGTAAGGCCGAGGCCGTGCGGATCTCCCTCGCCCTCGCGCCCGTGACGCTTGCCCTGAGCTGCCTGGCCGGCTGCGGACGCCAGGAGCCGTCGCCGAACCCGCAGGTCGATGCCGCGGCACACCCGGATCCCGTCGCGACGCTCTCGACCGACGCCTCGCAGGGAATGCCCCCCGCGTCGGCCACGACCGCGTCGGCCACGACCGCGCCGGCCACGACCGCGCCGGCAACGACGGCGCCGGCAACGACGGCCACGCCCGCGCCGCCGCCCCCCGCGCCCGCAGCGTCGCTCCTGCGGAGTGCGGTCGCCATCGAGCCGACCCAGCGCACCCCCCTCGCGACCGGAGCCGAGGGGGTGGTCGACCCACGTTCGGCGTTCGAGGTTCAGCTCTCGACGCGGGCCGAGGACGCGCGGCTGCTCGTCCTCGACGCGCGGCAGGACGTCGTCCCGGCGACGAGCAGCCGAGAGCTCTCCGCCGGCACCCGGCTCACGGTCGCTCCGTCCGTGCCGCTCGTCCCCGGCTCCCGGTACGCGCTCAGGATAGACGGCGCCGGCGGTCGCGAGCTCCACGACGCGTCCGGCCGCGCCTACGCTCCGCTCGTGCTCACGATCCTCGTCTCGGGGACGCCTCCGCCTCCCGCGCCGAAGCGGCCCGCGCCGAAGAAGAGGCGACGGCGCTAAAACGGGCGAGCACGATTCGCGATCACCAGAACCCCCGTTCGTGCTGAGCGTAGCGCCCGCATCAGCGAGCGCGGAGTCGAAGCACGCGCCTTGGAACGCTGGCGCCCTTCGACTTCGGGGCGCTGCGCGCCCCTACGCTCAGGGCGAACGGAACCTTCCCGGTGTTTCCGCATCGCGCTCGGTCGTTTTTAGACAGCAATCAGGAGCCGGCCGCGCCGTGGGAAGAGCGGACCTCGCGCGGCAGCACGATCGAGAAGGTCGTGCCCCGGCCCGTCTCGGACACCACCTCGACGCTCCCCCCATGCGCACGCGCGATCTCGCGCACGATGAAGAGGCCGAGCCCCGCGCCTCCCGACGCGCTCGCGGGCGAGGTCCCGCGCTCGAACGGCTCCCAGAGCTGCTCGCGGAGCTCCCGCTCGATCGGCGGCCCGTCGTTGTGGACGGAGAGGATCTTGTGGTCGCCGTCGCTCCGCCACGCGACCGTGACAGCGGCGGACTCCGGGCTGTACCGCAGGGCATTCGTGAGGAGGTTCGTGAGGATCTGCGCCACGCGATCGGGGTCCCAGCGGCCGGCGCCGTTCTCGCCGGGCTCGTACCGGATCGCCCGCCCGCCGTGCGCGGCGAGGACGTCGTCGATCGTCGTCCGGCAGATCGCGTCGAGATCCGCCGCGCGCGGAGAGATCGGGATCCCTCTCCCCATCCGGGCGCGCGAGTAGTCGAGGAGGTCGTTGATGAGCCGCGCCATCCGCTCGGTCGCGGAGGACGCGCGCCCGAGCGCCCGCCGGTGCCCCTCGGCGAGGGCCCGGTCGCGCAGCACGAGGCCGACCGAGGCGCGGATCGCGGTGAGCGGCGTGCGTAGGTCGTGGCCGACGATCCCGAGGAGGTGCGCCTGGATCTCCTCCGCGTGCCGGCGCTGCGTGACGTCGCGAAGGTAGGCGCTCAGCCCGACGCGGTGCGGGAACGCGCGCACCTCCCACCAGCGCCCGGCGGGGGTGCGCGTCTCGAACGTCACGGGGAGCTGGCGCTCCCGCGCGCCGGCGAGCTCGGCGCGCGGGGCGTCAGACGCCAGCCATGCGCAGTGGTCCCAGAGCAGCTCGCCCATGAGGGCGTGCCGCGGCGCCGCGAGCGCCTGCTCGAGCGCGTGGTTGACGTACACGAACCGCCAGTCGCGATCGACCGCGAAGAAAGCGTCGGAGATCGTCTCGAGGATCTGCGCGCTGCGCGCATAGCCCTCGCGCGTCCGGTTCTCGTCCTCGAACTGGCGCCGCCGGAGCTGGGCGTCCACCCGCGCGCGGACCACCTCCGGCCCGCGCGCCACCGCGACGTAGTCGTCGGCGCCCGCGTTCATCGCCTGCACGATCGCGTCCTGGTCCTCGCGTCCGCCGAGGAGGAGGAGCGCGACGTCGCGGGAGCGCGCGTCCGCGCGGATCCCTCGTGCGGCGTCGAGAGCGCGCGCGAAGGACGCCTCCTCGGCGAGGATCGCATCGACGCGGTCGACGCCGAGCAGCGCGAGCGCCTCCCCGGGCCCCTCGGCGCGGACGACGTCGTGACCGTCCCGCACGAGCCGTTCGAGGAGCGCGTCGAAAGCGGGCGACTTCGCGCCCACCGCGACGACGCGCTTCGGGGCGAGGGCGTCGCCGGCGCCCTCCGCAGCGGGCGCCGTCGCGCCCCGCAGGAGCGCCCGGACCCGAGCGAGCACCACCTCCTCACCCTCGGCGTCCTTGCGCACGAACGCGTCGGCGCCTGCATCGAGGGCCACCACCTCCCCGGTGGAGGCGGAGCCGGTGAGGAGGATGCACGGGGTCGTCCGCAGCGCCGGGTTGGCGCGAAGTGCGCGGATGAACGCCGCGCCGTCCATGCGGGGCAGGACGGCGTCGACGACGACGGCCCCCGGCGCGAGCTCGGCGGCGATGCGGAGCCCCTCCTCTCCGGACGCCGCCGTGACCACCTCGACCCCGCCGCGCTCGAGGGTGGCTCGCAGCTCCTCCCGCGCGGTCACGCTGTCGTCGATGACGAGGACGGGGCGCGCGCGCCGGGTGCCGTCCGCCTGCACGTCGCGGGTGCGCACGAGCCGCCGCGCGCGGGCGACGACGTGCGCCCGGTCGTACGGCTTGCCAACGTAGTCATCGGCCCCGGTGGTGAGGCCGAGGATGCGGTGGCGGACCTCTGCCTCCGTCGAGAGGAGGACGACCGGCGTCTCGGCGTGCCGCGGTGAGCGCTTGATCTCCGCGAGCAGGTCGAGACCGTCCCCGTCCGGGAGCAGCAGGTCGAGGACCACGAGCGAGAAGGTGCGGCCGGAGAGCGCCTCGCGGGCGCTCGCGAGATCGGCGGCGAGCGCCGGCTCCATGCCTGCCGCGATGAAGGCGTCCGCGAGGTCCATCCGGACGGTGAGGCTGTCGTCCACGACGAGGACCGGGGTCATTGCGTTCCCTCGCGCTGCCCGACCGCGGCGACGATGGCGGGGCCAATCGCGCCGAGCGGCAGCACGCGTTCGGCCGCGCCGAGGAGGATCGCCTCGCGGGGCATCCCGAAGACGACCGAGGTCGCCTCGTCCTGCGCGATGGTGCGCCCTCCCGCGCGGCGGATGGCGAGCATCCCCGCGGCGCCGTCCCGGCCCATCCCGGTGAGCAGCACGGCGACGGAGTCCCTTCCGCGCTCCGCCGCGATCGACTCGAACAGGACGTCGACGGACGGCCGGCAGCTGTGGCGCTCCGGGGCGTCGGAGAGGCGGAGCGCGCCACGCTCGAGGACGAGATGGCGCCCGGGCGGGGCCATGAACACGCAGGCGTCGCCCCGCGCCTGGAGAGGCTCCCGGTCGCGCGCGTAGCGAACGCCGACCGACGCCTGCTGGTCGAGCCAATCGGCGAACGCGGCGCCGAACGGCTCGTTGATGTGGACGACGAGCAGCACCGGGTCCGCGAACTCCCGCGGCAGGTGGCGGAGGATCTCGAGCACTGCGGCCGGAGATCCGGTCGAGCCGCCGATGCCGAAGATCCGGCCCCTCGCCTCGCCGGCCTTCGTCGTCGCCCCGCTCGGGCGCGCGTCTTCCGAGCGCGTCTCCCACAGCCCGAGCCGCGCGCGAGGGTGGGTGATGACCTTGATCCGCGAGATGAGCTTCACGGCCGCGCGAAGGCGGGCCTCCCAGGCTCCGTCCGGCTCGACCCCGAGCGGCTTCTCGAGGACGTCGATCGCGCCCGCGGCGAGGGCGTCAAAGGTGCGGAACAGCTCGCCCCGGTTGACGGAAGCGGAGACGACCAGGATCGGGGTCGGGCAGAAGGCCATGATGTGCTCGGTCGCGGCGACGCCCGTCATCTCCGGCATCATCATGTCGAGCGTGACGACATCGGGGCGCAGGCGCCGGCACAGCTCGAATCCGAGCCGGCCGTCTGCGGCCTCGCCCACCACGGCGAGGTCGCGATCCGCCGAGAGCGCCTCGACGAGCCGCTTGCGGATCGTGAGCGAGTCCTCGACGACGAGGACGCGGATGGGACCGGTCATGTGAGGAGCTCCTCGATGATGGCGAGCAGCCGCACCTGGTCGAACTCGCTCTTCACGATGTACGCGCTCGCGCCGGCGTCGAGGCCGCGCTGGCGGTCCTCGGGCGCGCCCCGCGAGGTCACCAGGATGGCGGGCGTGCCGGCGAGCCGCGGGTCGGCTCGGGTGGCTCGCACCAGCTCGAAACCGTCCATCCCCGGCATCTCCACGTCCACGATGAAGAGGGCGTACTTGCGCGCCCTCGCCTTCGCGAGCGCCTCCTCGCCCGAGACGGCGAGATCCACCTCGTACCCGGCGGACTCGAGGATGCTCTGCTCGAGCATGCGGGTCGTGAGCGAGTCGTCCACGACGAGCATCGGCGCCGCCGCGCGGGGGCGGCGCTCCTCCGGAGGGGCGCGGACTGCCTGGGCGGACGCGACGAGCCCAGCCGGATCGAGCACGAGCCGCGGATTCCCCTCCGCGTCGAGCGCTGCGCCTGCGACGGCCGCCTCCACCTCGGTGAACGCGGGCACCCCCCGGACGACGACGTCGCCCGTCCCGACGAGCCGATCCGCGCCCACCGCCACCACCACGCCGTCGGACTCGACGAGGACCGCCGACCAGGCGCGCCGCGGGTCGCGCCCGGACGGGCGGCGCAGGATCTGCTCGAGCGGCACGAACGGCACGAGAGCGCCATCGTGCGCGAGCGCACTCCCCTCGCCGCTCCGGACGAGGCTCCGCGGCGGGACGAACGCCACGTGCCTCACCGCCTCGAGCGGGACCGCGACCACCGCCCCGCCCGCCTCGACGTGCAGCGCCGGCATCGCGGTGAGCGACGCCGCGACGACGAGCTCGAGCGCCGTCCCTCGCCCGGGCTCGCCATGGATCGCGACATCGGCGCCGATCCGCTTCGCGACATCCCGCACGACGTCGAGCCCGACCCCGCGCCCCGAGACCGCGGTCACCTCGCTGGACGTGGAGATCCCGCCACGCAGCAGCAGGCGCGAGAAACCGTCCGCGTCGAGGCCGCGCGCCTCCTCCTCCGAGACGAGACCGCGCCGGAGAGCCGCGGCAGCGATGCCCGGGCGGTCGAGGCCGCGCCCGTCGTCGCGGCACCGGAATGCGACGCGGCGGCCCCGGCGCTCGACCTCGACCCGGACCCGCCCCGCCGCCGGCTTGCCGAGCCGCGATCGCTCCGCGGGCGGCTCGATGCCGTGCGCGACGGCGTTGCGCACCGCGTGGAGGAGCGCCTGGCTGACGGCCGAGAGGACATTGGCCTCGACCCGGATCTCGCCGCCGACCTCCTCGAAGGCGATCTCGCGCTCGAGGGCGCGCGCCGCGTCGCGCGCTGCGCGCGCCAGCGACCCGAAGATCCCGCGCGCGGGGAGCAGCCGCAGTCGGTCCGCGGCGCCGCGCACCTGCTCGATCTCCCGGGCAGCGTGGTCGGCGCGGACCTCGAGGGCGCGCCGCGTGGACTCGAGCGTGCGCCCGAGCTCGTCGACCAGGGCGCGCTGCCTCCGCGCCGCGGGGTCGGAATCCCGCCGCAACGAGAGCTGGTCCGAGAGCGCCCGGACGAGCTCGCGCCCGTGGTCGAGATCGCCGACCTGGCGCCGGAGCCCGACGACCTGCGTCCCCGCCTCGAGCGCGGCGTCGAGGACCCCGTCCACCTCGCGCAGGTCGACCCGTACGGCCTGGACCGGCTCCTCCGCTTCGGCGGCCGCCCGCACTGCCGTCGCCGGTGGCGGCTCGAGGTCCGCGACCCGAACCGCGACGTCGTCGAGTATCCGAAGCAGCTCGTCGACCCGCTCGCGCGGCACCGGCGGAGCGCCGTCCTCCCGGTGCCCGCCGAGCGCGTCCTCGGCGAGGTGGGCGAGGTCCCCGATCGCGGTCTGCTGCACGACGCGCGCGGCGCCCTTCAGCGTGTGGGCGTGGCGGAGCAGGCGCGCCACGAGCGACCGGTCGGCGGGGGATCGCTCGAGATCGAGGAGCCCACGCGAGAGCGCGTCGAGCAGCTCGCGCGCCTCGATGCGGAAGTACCTGTACCGGTCCTGCGCCATGTCCCTCACGCCGCGCGCGCCTGCACGAGCCGCGCGAGATCCTGCGACATGCTCGCGAGCTGCGAAGCGGTCTGGAGCGCCTGCCCGGAGCTCGCCTCCGCCTCGCGCGTCGCCTGCGCCACGTTCGCGATCGCCACGTTCACCTGCTCGACGGCGGTCGACTGCTGCTTCGTCGAGAGCTCGATCTCGCGCGCCGCGTCGGTGGTCGTCCCGACGAGCCGGGCGATCTGGGAGAACGAGGCGGCCAGCTCCGCGAACTGGCGCGCGCCCGTCTCCACCGCCTTCGAGCCGCTCTCGGTCGCCATCACCGTCGTGTTCACCGCGGCCCGGACCTCCTCGACGAGCGTCCGGATGTCCTTCGTGGAGCCGGCGACCCGGTCGGCGAGCTTCCGGATCTCCTCCGCCACCACGGCGAAGCGCCGTCCGTGCTCGCCCGCCCCGGCCGCCTCGATCGTCGCGTTGATGGCGAGGATGTTCGTCTGCTCCGCGAGCTCGTTGATGATCTCCACGACCCCGCCGATCTGCTGGGACTTCTTGCCGAGGTCGAGCATGTGCGTCACGACCAGCTCGACCTGCCGCCGGATCCCGCCGACCGCCTCCTGGCTGCGCTCCACCGCCTCGTCTCCGGTACGGGCCGCCGCGGCCGTATCGGAGGCGATGGCCGACACCCGCTGCGCGCTCTCCGAGATCTGCCGCGACGTCGCGAGCAGCTCGGTGATGGTCGTGGTGATCTCGGTCATCGCGGTCGACTGCTCCTTCGCGCCGGTCGCCTGCTGGCCCGCCACCGCCTTCAGCTCCGACGACGAGCTCTCGACGTGGCGCACGGCCCCCGAGATCTGGCGCGAGAGGGTCCGCATCAGGAACAGCGCGAGCCCGGCAGCGAGCACCGCGGCGACGAGCGACAGCAGCAGCACCGCCCGGATCGCGCTCGCGGCGAAGTCGGTGGACTGCTGGCGGCGCTCGTCGAGCAGCTGCCGCTCCCGCGCGATGAGCGCGTCGACCGCCGCGTCGAGGCGCTCGCGGAGCGGCTGGACGTCGCGCTCCACGAGGAATCCCATCTCCTCGATGCGCGCCTTTCCGCCCTGTGCGACCGCGATGACGCGCTCGACGCTCCGGTGGTGCACCTCCTCCGCGTCGTCGACCACCTGGACGAGCCGGCGCCCGTCATCGGTCTCGACCTCGCGCCGGAGCGTCTCGATCTTCGACCGGAGCTCCGCGCGGGTCGCCCGGAA
>WNGB01002765.1_pt1 | contig 28106 bp, 18 predicted proteins | sample 5400681 | NCBI WGS metagenome assembly WNGB01 (sample SAMN13153367, study PRJNA577476) | soil metagenome | isolation source: 115 cm soil or saprolite under grassland replicate 2 | place: USA:California | collected 2016-06-15
TGACCTTGCCGGAAGGCACCGAGATGGTGATGCCGGGCGACAACGTTGCCATGGAGGTGACCTTGATCGTTCCGATCGCGATGGAGGAGAAGCTTCGCTTCGCCATCCGTGAAGGCGGCCGCACCGTCGGCGCCGGCGTTGTCGCCAGCATTATTGAGTGACGGCCTGTGTCGGCCTCGGACCCCGCCGCACTTGAAAAGCGAGCGCGGTTGGGGCATCTACAACCCGCGGCGGACCTCGGGGCCGCCGCAGGCGCTTCCGGAGGAGTGTAGCTCAATGGCTAGAGCACCGGTCTCCAAAACCGGGGGTTGGGGGTTCGAGTCCCTCCACTCCTGCCAAGCATAGTCGAGCTCAGTCGCAAAAGTTCGGAAGATTCAACGGCTTGCAGCCAAGGCCGTTGCTGGCATTCAGGTAAATCATGGCGATCAGTCCGTTCAAGTTCCTGCAGGAAGTGCGTGCCGAGGGCCAGAAGGTCACCTGGCCCACTCGGCGCGAGACCGCGGTTACGACCGCCATGGTGTTCGTGATGGTGGCGATCGCCTCGGTCTTCTTCCTGGTCGCCGACCAGATCATGCGGTTTGTCGTGACCCTCGTGCTCGGAATCGGCGGATGAATGAGCGAACGGATATCTCGGCCATGACGAAGCGCTGGTACATCGTCCAAGCCTATTCGAATTTCGAGCGGAAGGTCGCGGAGTCCATCCGCGAGCAGGCCAAGCAGCGGCACCTCGACAGCCTGTTCGAGGAAATCATGGTCCCGACCGAGAAGGTCGTGGAGGTGCGCCGCGGCCAGAAGGTCGATGCCGAGCGCAAGTTCTTCCCCGGCTACGTGCTGGTGAAGATGGAGCTGACCGACGAGGCCTATCACCTGATCAAGAACACCCCGAAGGTGACCGGCTTCCTCGGCGCCGACAACAAGCCGATGCCGATCTCGGAGGCGGAGGCCCAGCGCATCATGCATCAGGTGCAGGAAGGCATCGAGCGGCCGAAGCCTTCGGTGTCCTTCGAGGTGGGCGAGCAGGTCCGCGTCTCGGACGGGCCGTTCGCGTCGTTCAACGGCACCGTCGAGGAGGTCGACGATGCGAGGTCGCGGCTCAAGGTCGCGGTCAGCATTTTCGGCCGCGCCACCCCGGTCGAGTTGGAATTCGGGCAGGTGGAGAAGCTGTAATCAGACGACGGAAGGCAGACGACGGACGACAGAATTGCTTGATCCGTCCTCCGTCATCCGTCCTCTGTCATCCGACCGTGGGAGGTGATGGCGGCCGCCAACCGCCTAGATCCGCACCACGGACCCTGAACCGGCCGGTCACGGCCAATGAACAGGAGCAAGCGTCATGGCCAAGAAAATCACCGGTTACATCAAATTGCAGGTGCCGGCGGGAGCGGCGAATCCCTCGCCGCCGATCGGACCCGCGCTCGGCCAGCGCGGCCTCGCCATCATGGAGTTCTGCAAAGCCTTCAACGCCCAGACCCAGAAGATGGAGAAGGGATCGCCGATCCCGGTCGTGATCACGGTCTATGGGGACCGCTCCTTCAGCTTCGAGATGAAGACGCCGCCGGTGTCTTATTTCATCAAGAAGGCGGCGAAGCTCGAAAGCGGCTCGAAGACCCCGGGCCGCGAGAAGGCCGGCACCGTGACCAAGGCGCAGGTCAAGGAGATCGCCGAGCAGAAGATGAAGGACTTGAACTGCGACACGATCGAGGCCGCCATGCGCATGGTCGAAGGCTCCGCCCGCTCGATGGGCATCGAGGTCAGCGAGTAACCGCCATGACCAATCTGGGAAAACGTACCATCACCGCCCGCGAAGGCGTCGATCGCAGCAAGCTCTATCCGCTCGAAGAGGCGGTGAAGATGGTCAAGGACCGGGCCAAGGCCAAGTTCGACGAGACTATCGAGGTGGCGATGAATCTCGGCGTCGATCCGCGCCATGCCGATCAGATGGTGCGCGGCGTCGTCAACCTGCCGAACGGCTCCGGCCGCAACGTCCGGGTCGCGGTGTTCGCGCGCGGCGCCAAGGCCGACGAGGCCAAGGCCGCGGGCGCCGACGTGGTGGGCGCCGAAGACCTGGTCGAGAAGGTGCAGGGCGGCAATATCGACTTCGACCGCTGCATCGCCACCCCCGACTTGATGGGTTTGGTCGGGCGGCTGGGCAAGGTGCTCGGTCCCCGCGGCATGATGCCGAACCCGCGCGTCGGCACCGTCACCATGGACGTCACCAATGCGGTGAAGGGCGCCAAGGGCGGCTCGGTCGAGTTCCGGGTCGAGAAGGCCGGCATCGTCCAGGCCGGCGTCGGCAAGGCGTCGTTCTCGGCCGACAAGCTGGTGGCGAACATCAAGGCCTTTGCCGACGCCGTGCAAAAGGCCAAGCCGGCCGGCGCCAAGGGCACCTTCATCAACCGGGTCGCCATCTCCTCGACCATGGGGCCGGGCGTGAAGGTCGAGCCGGCGAGCCTGTTCGCGCCACAACAACAATAGGCCTCTCGATCGCGCGTGATCGGGTCCGCGGCCGGCCGCGGACCTTTATTCCTGCGATCATCCAGCGTAGATCCAGAAGTCGCCGACGATGGAAGCGGCGGTCGGCGGCAATGGGCCGGGCACTTGCACGGCGGCAAACGGGTGCGGTTGCCTGCCGTAGCGGTCCGACCAGGCCGCCGCGACGCCGCTGAAATCCCGAATGTCCGTCAAGAAGTACTGCGCGCGCACGGCGCTCGCCATCGAGACGCCGACCGCCTTGCAGACCGCCTCCGCGTAGGAGTGGATCATCGCGCCTTGCGCCTGCCCCGCCAGGCCGATCGCGTCGAATGCCGCCGCGTGATCGGCGGCAGCGACGTGCCCATCGCGCCCGACCGCCATCAGACCGGATGGAAACACTAGCTCACCGGCGCGCACGCAGGGCCCGTAGCTGGCGAGCGCCGGAATGTCGACCTCCACGACCTGCTTGTGGCGGGTGGCGCCGTTCTTGAGCGCGATCAAGTTGATCTCGAGCATGCTCGCGGTGCTGGAATAGTCCTTCGCCGGCACCAGCGTCACCGCGCAGGGGATGTTGCGGAAATACTGCAACCACACATCGATGAAATCGGGGAAGTTGTTGACGCCGCGGATATAGACCTGCGCCTTGAGGCTGTGCTCGAGCGCCGATCCGGCGGCCTTCAGCGACGGCTCCAGCCGCTCCTTGATCACGTAGTGCACCTGCCGGCGGAAGGTGTTCTGACCGCCCCAGTTGCGCACCGACGGGATCGCCACGCCCGGACCGAGCTCGCCGCTCTCCGCAAGGGCCTGGTTGCCGGCAACGAACACGAAGTCGTTGACGACCACCGCCGGATTGTAACCGGACGCCGAGATCGCCTGGCCGGGAAGGGTGATTCTTTCGATCGTCCAGCTCTGGCTCGGGACCACCGCGATCATCGACGTGTGGATATTTGTGCGCGCCGTAAAGCAGCGCTCCATGATGATCGACGTGCTCGGCGGAATGTAGCCGCCGAATTCTGCGAAGCGCGCCAGATGATAGGCATGTACCGCTTGGCCCATCGTGTAGAACTGATCGACGCGCACCGCGTTCGGCAGGTCGGACCCGAATTCCTTTAGAATGGTGCGCATCCGCCGCAGGATATAGTCGGCTTCACGCCGCAGCGGCGGACGTCCGCTCAAGCGGTGTCCAGGCGGGCCCTCGACCTCCGGTGCAAGCCCGCGCTCGAGATCGTAGGCCTCGTGGCCGTTGAGGAAGATCCACGGCCCCGCCTTGACGGCGTAAGCGAAGCTCGTCGCGCTTCCGGCCAGCCGTTCAGCCGATTTGACCGTCAGCGCAGACGCCGGTGCAGCGCTTGCGCTTGGACCTTGTGGGTTTGCTTGTGCCAGTTGGACCATGGGGCTCAATTCCCGCGCCTGTGCGGCCATCGCGGGCGGCAAGACTGCCGCTCCAGCCAGTGTAACGCTATTGAAAAGGAAATTGCGCCGATTGCCGATTCTGCCTTCATGCGCGTGCATGATGTCCCTCCACGCGAAATCCTGCCCCGCTCACGCGGTCGAGCGCCGGCCCCACAGTTCCTGCGTCGCGATCTTTGCCCCTTCGGCCAGCGATTTGAGCTTCGCCCACATGATGGTCGGGTGAACGCGTTGGGCAAATGGGCTCTGGGCAAAGCCGCAATCGGTGCTGCCGATCACGTGCTCGCGCCCGACGATCTTGGCGAGCCGCACGATCCGCTGCGCAACCAGCTCCGGGTGCTCGACGATGTTGGTGGCGTGGCTGATGACGCCCGGGATCAGCACCTTTCCGGGCGGCAGCTTGGCGCTCTGCCACACCGTCCATTCGTGCTCGTGGCGCGGATTGGCGGCCTCGAAGCTGTAATGGCCGACATTCACCTGCAGCAGCAGGTCGACGATGTCCTTGAGCGGGACGTCGAAGGCATGCGGTCCGTTCCAGCTGCCCCAGCAGATGTGGTAGCGCGAGCGCTCGAGCGGGATGCCCTCGAGCGCGTGATTGAGCGCGTCGATGCGCAGCTGCGCCCATGCGCGATACTGCGCCTCCGTCATCGGCGGCACCATCTTCTCGTGCATGTAGGGCAGGAAGGCGTCGTCGACCTGCACGTAGAGCCCGGCGTCGACGATCGTTTTGTATTCCTGGTGCAGGCAGTCCGCGAGCGCGAACAAGAGGCTCTTCTCGTCCGGATAGTGCTCGTTCTTGGCGCCCGGCAGCGCGCTCGCCGGCGCCACCACCGGCAGGAACGCGCTTCCCCCGTTCGCCTTGGCGGCGGCGGCCTTGAGATTGGCGATGTCGCGTTTGACCTGGGTGTCCGAATAGGTCAGCGCCCCGTTCACGACGAAGCGCCGGCCGAGCCGCGCTCCGAGTCCCGAAACCCGGTCGTATTCGGCGTAGAATTCGGGGAAGGCAACGCGGTCCTGTCCGCCGCCCGCCGACGCCAAGGGATCCTTCGCCTCCTCGGGCGTCAGCGGCCGGGCCGCGACGCCGGTGAGGCGGTCGTGCACGTAGAAGGCCCAGTTGCGGCCCTTGCTGAACTCGCCGTCGCTGACGATGTCGACGCCGACCTCCACCTGATGGCGGACGACCTCCTCGATCGACTCCTTCAGGCACGCCTCATAGGCTGCTTTGTCGTAGGGCTGGTTGTCCTCGATCTTGTGCAAGAATTCGACCAGCTTCGGAGGCCGCACGAGGCTGCCGACATGGGTGGTGCGAATGCGATCGATGATGCCCGGCATCTTGTCCTCCCTTTGTATAGCCATTGACGCAATCCGTGCGGCTGACATCACTCATAACACGACCATTGAGCGACGACAGGCACAGGCGTTTCGGCGCGGATCGACATCGTGGCCGGCTCGGTCCACAGAACGCCGCGACCTGACCACCGCTGGATAACTGCGTCCGCATACAATTTTAGGCGAAAGACCCTGAAATGGTGGTGCCGCGGTACAGTGGGCCGCGGGAACTTTGACGCTAGCATGGAGCCGCGTAAGACAGGGGCGAGACGACAGGGCGACAAAGCAAGACAAAGACCACGGGGCGGCGACGTTAAGGAGGCGACCATGACGGTTGGGCCGATGCGGCTGATCCTGCTGGCGCTGTTCTGGTTCGTGTCGCAGGGCGCCGCCGCGCAGACGCCCACGACCGCGTCGACGCAACAGCTCCTCAAGGCGGAACAGCTCGACCAGTTGCTGGCGCCGATCGCGCTTTATTCGGATCCACTGCTCTCCCAGGTGTTGATCGCTTCGACCTATCCGCTCGAGGTCGTGCAGGCGGACCGCTGGGCCAAGGCCAACAAGAACCTCAAGGGCGATGCGCTCACCGCTGCGCTTGCTAAGCAGACCTGGGACGACAGCCTCAAATCGCTGGTGCAGGTGCCGACCGTGCTCGCGACGATGAGCGACAAGCTCGATTGGACGCAAAACGTCGGCGACGCCATGCTGGCGCAGCAGGCGGACGTCATGGACTCGGTGCAGCGTCTGCGCAAGCGCGCGCAGGCCAACGGCAAGCTGCAAACGAGCAAGGAGCAGACCGTCACCGTCAAGACCGAGGAGCAGAAGCAATACGTGATGATCGAGCCGAGCTCCCCCACCGAGATCTACGTGCCCTATTATCAGCCCGCCGTCGTTTACGGCGCCTGGCCCTATCCGGCCTATCCGCCGTACTACCGGCCGCCGCCACCCGGCTATGTCGCGGCGAGCGCGCTCGCGACCGGCATCGCGTTCGGGGCCGGCGTCGCCGTCGGCCACGCCATCTGGGGCAACTGCGACTGGGCTCACCACAACATCAACGTCGTCAACCGGAACGTGAACATCAACAACATCAACCGCAACAGCTTCTCGAAGTGGGAGCACAACGCCGATCACCGCCATGGCGTGAAATACAACAACGCCGACGTGCGCCAGAAATACGCCAAGACCGAAGCCCAGGCCGGCAAAGGCGAGCGGCAGGACTTTCGCGGCAAGGACGGCGAGAAAGTGCTCGATCCCGATCGCGAGCGTCGTAACGCGGGCGACCGCACCAATGCCGGCGACCGGGAGCGCCGTGATGGGACCGGCGACCGAGCAGATCGCGGCGACCGCGCCGATCGTGGCGAGCGCGAGCGGGCGAGTCAGTCCGGCGCGAGCCAGAGGTCGCGCGACAGCGCTTTGAATGTCCAATCCGGTTCCGCGACCCGCGCTCAGTCCGAGCGAGGGCGCCAGAGTTACGGCGGCGGCGGGGAAGGCCGCGAGGCGGCTCGAGGCGGCGGTGGGCGCGGACGGCGCTGAGGCACAAGGAACCCGACGAAATTTATCGAGGCTGCCATGACCAGTTGCCTTTCATTCTCCCAACCGCGCGCCTTCTCGATCACACGAGGTCTCACGCGCTTTGCGGCGGCGATGATCTTTTTCGCTGTCGCGTCCGGCGCCGTCGCGCAGGAGCTCTTCAGGACTCCTGACGAGGCGGTGACCGCGCTCATGAGCGCCGCGAAAGCCGCCGATCCGAAGGGCGTCATGCACGTGCTCGGTCCGGGCAGCGCCGAGATCGTGTCCTCCGGGGATGCGGTCGCCGACGCATCGACGCGCAAGCGGTTCATCGAGGCCTACGACACGAAGCATCAAGTGACGCTGGAGGGTGACGACAAGGCCGTGCTGATCATCGGCCGGGAGGACTGGCCGTTCCCGATCCCGCTCGTGCGCAAGGACGGAACATGGCGGTTCGACACGGCGGCCGGCCGCGAGGAAATTCTCTACCGCCGCATCGGCCGCAACGAGTTGAGCGCGATCCAGGCCTGTCTCGCCTATGTCGACGCGCAGCAGGAATATGCCGAGAAGGATCGTGCCGGCGGCGGAACGGCCGCCTATGCGCAACGCATCGTCAGCCGGCCCGGCAAGAAGGACGGGCTCTATTGGCCGGCGAAGGCGGGCGAGGACGAAAGCCCGCTCGGCGAGTTGGTCGCCCGCGCCACGGCCGAAGGCTATCGTGCCGGTCAACAGCGCACGCCCTATCACGGCTACTACTATAAGATCCTCACGCGGCAGGGGCCGAATGCGTCCGGCGGCGCCCTCGACTATGTGGTGCGCGGCCAGATGATCGGCGGCTTTGCGCTGGTCGCCTATCCGGCCGAGTACGGCAATTCCGGCGTGATGACGTTCCTGGTCAATCACCAGGGCATCATTTTCGAGAAGGACCTCGGCCCGCGGACCTCCGCCGTCGCCGCCGGCATGGCGGCCTTCAACCCGGATGGCACTTGGCGGCGGGTCTCCAACGCGGGCCTGCCGCAGACCGGGGGGCGGTAAGGGCTGGACCGGGGCGGCGCGGCCGGCTGGCTGCGGGCGGACCGAGAATCTGACGAATTTTCGCGATTCCGCTTGCAAAACGCGTGTGGGCGTCTAAATAGGGCTCAGGGCGTGCCGGCCCGGTGTGTCGGCGCGTTCTTGCGCGTCTTACGAAAAACATGGCGGTTAGGACCCTCTTCCTTTTGGACATCCTGCGGGATCTATCTGAAAGGGACCGAGGCAATCGCGGCTTTTCTTTTGACGTCAAAGGCTTCCGGCAGTTTCCGGAAGTTGTCCTGTCCGAGACTGCAGGCGCCGGGCCCCGGCCTAATCCACCAGCCTGCACAGACGGGGAAGACCGTTTTGGGGTGTAAGCCCCGCGACCGGTTCGAACCTCGAGGAACCCGGTGCGGCTCTAGTGCCGTGCTCGGGGGGCAGGATGTGAGGAGCGTCGTCCTGCCCGGGCTTCGTCACTTGCCATGGGTAGAACGGCAGGTCGCAACCGGCGGGTTCCGCATTGCTAACGGGACCGCCAACCGGAAAGAGCTTGCAGTGGATCGAGCGGCTAAGAAAGAGCTGGTCACGGCGCTCAACGGTGTCTTCAAGGATACCAACGTCGTGGTCGTCGCTCACTATTCCGGCCTCAACGTCGCCCAGATGCAGACGCTGCGCAAGCAGATGAAGCAGGCGGGAGCGGCGGTGAAGGTCGCGAAGAACCGTCTCGCCAAGATCGCTCTCGAAGGCACCGACGCAGCCGCGATCGTGCCCCTGCTAAAGGGCCCGACCCTGATCGCCTATTCCGGCGATCCGGTGGCTGCGCCGAAGGTCGCCACCGACTTCGCCAAGGCGCACGACAAGTTCGTGATCCTCGGCGGGGCGATGGGCAAGACCGCGCTCGACCCGAACGGCGTCAAGGCGCTCGCTGCGCTGCCGTCGCTCGATGAGCTGCGCGCCAAGATCGTCGGCCTGATTCAGGCGCCGGCGACCAAGATCGCGCAACTCGTCAATGCGCCGGCCGCCAAGGTCGCCCGCGTGGTCCAGGCCTATGCCAACAAGAGCGAAGCGGCGTGACACGCTGCAAGCAATCTCACTGGTTCGAATCTTGAGGACGTGAAACCCAATGGCTGATCTGCAGAAAATCGTCGCCGAGCTTTCAACCCTGACTGTGCTGGAAGCAGCCGACCTCGCCAAGATGCTGGAGGAGAAGTGGGGCGTGTCGGCTGCGGCCGCGGTGGCCGTCGCCGCCGCACCGGGTGCCGCTGCTGCGGCTCCGGCCGAGGAGAAAACCGAGTTCACGGTCGTGCTCGCCGCGGTCGGCGAGAAGAAGATCGAGGTGATCAAGGAAGTCCGTGCGCTCACCGGGCTCGGCCTCAAAGAGGCCAAGGACCTGGTCGAGGGCGCCCCCAAGCCGGTCAAGGAAGGCGTGAGCAAGGACGAGGCCGAGAAGGTCAAGGCCACGCTCGAAAAGGTCGGCGCGAAGGTTGAGCTGAAGTAAGCACAGCTTACTTCAGCGAAATCCCCGGGCGAGCGTAGCGAGACCCGGGGATCCCGAGCAGTAAGGCGTGAATAACCGGGGAATCCCGGCCGTAACGGAACACAAAACGGTGATTTTGGGGTGAAGTCCCCCGGAATCGCCAATATCTCCGCCTAGCGGCGGCAACAGTGGGGCGGTTCGGCCTTGTCCGAATCGCATAGAACAGCGGGCCTCGACGCCTGTCCTGACGGTCGCGATGGATGGCGGCCTTCCGGAGAGTCGTTCCGGCCCGGCGGTTCGGCAAAGCGAGAAGAGACGAGATGGCGCAGACGTTTACAGGTCGCAAGCGCGTTCGCAAGTTTTTCGGGAAAATCCAGGAAGTCGCAGAGATGCCGAACCTCATCGAGGTTCAGAAGGCGTCCTATGACCAATTCCTGCTGGTGAAGGAACCGGTGGGCGGGCGGCCCGACGAGGGCCTGCAGACCGTCTTCAAATCCGTGTTCCCGATCTCGGATTTTTCCAACACCTCCATGCTCGAATTCGTCAAATACGAATTCGAAGCGCCGAAATACGACGTCGACGAGTGCCGCCAGCGCGGCATGACCTATGCGGCGCCGCTGAAAGTGACGCTGCGTCTGATCGTGTTCGATATCGACGAGGAAACCGGCGCCAAGTCGGTCAAGGACATCAAGGAGCAGGATGTCTACATGGGCGACATCCCGCTCATGACCAACAACGGCACCTTCATCGTCAACGGCACCGAGCGGGTGATCGTCTCCCAGATGCACCGCTCGCCCGGCGTGTTCTTCGATCACGACAAGGGCAAGACCCATTCGAGCGGCAAGCTTCTGTTCGCCGCCCGCATCATCCCCTATCGCGGCTCCTGGCTCGACATCGAGTTCGACGCCAAGGACATCGTCTATGCGCGCATCGATCGGCGCCGGAAGATTCCGGTCACCTCGCTGCTCTATGCGCTCGGCATGGACGCCGAGGAGATCCTCAACACCTTCTTCCGGAAGGTGATCTACAAGCGCCAGAAGGACGGCTGGCGCGTGCCGTTCGATGCCAACCGCTTCCGCGGCTACAAGGCGATCAACGATCTTGTCGACGCCGACAGCGGCCGGGTCGTGCTCGAGGCCGGCAAGAAGCTCACCGTGCGCCAAGCCCGCCAGCTCGCCGAGAAGGGCTTGAAGGCGTTGCGCATGAGCGATCAGGAGCTGGTCGGTCACTATATCGGCGAAGACCTGGTCAATCCGAAGACCGGCGAAATCTACGCCGAAGCCGGCGAGGAGATCACCGAGAAGACGCTCAAGGCGCTCAACGAGGCCGGCTACAAGGAGCTGCCGCTGCTCGACATCGACCACGTCAATGTCGGCGCCTACATCCGCAACACGCTCACCGTCGACAAGAACATGACGCGCGAGGACGCGCTGTTCGACATCTACCGCGTGATGCGTCCGGGCGAGCCGCCCACGCTCGACACCGCGCAGTCGATGTTCAACTCGCTGTTCTTCGATCCCGAGCGCTACGACCTGTCCGCGGTCGGCCGCGTGAAGATGAACATGCGGCTCGACCTCGACGCGCCCGACACCATGCGGGTGCTGCGCAAGGAAGACATCATCGCGGTCATTCGTACGCTGGTGGACCTTCGCGACGGCAAGGGCGAGATCGACGACATCGACCATCTCGGCAACAGGCGCGTGCGCTCGGTCGGCGAGCTGATGGAGAACCAGTACCGCATCGGCCTGCTTCGCATGGAGCGCGCGATCAAGGAGCGCATGTCCTCGGTCGATATCGACACCGTGATGCCGCAGGACCTGATCAACGCCAAGCCGGCGGCGGCGGCGGTGCGCGAGTTCTTCGGCTCATCGCAGCTCTCGCAGTTCATGGACCAGACCAATCCGCTCTCCGAGATCACGCACAAGCGGCGGCTCTCGGCGCTCGGGCCGGGCGGTCTCACCCGCGAACGGGCGGGGTTCGAGGTGCGCGACGTGCACCCGACCCATTACGGCCGCATCTGCCCGATCGAGACCCCGGAAGGTCCCAACATCGGCCTGATCAATTCGCTCGCCACCTATGCGCGGGTGAACAAGTACGGCTTCGTCGAGACGCCTTACCGCAAGGTGAAGGACGGCCGCGTCACCGACGAGGTGATCTACCTCTCGGCGATGGAGGAGGGGCGCTACACGGTCGCCCAGGCCAACGCTCCGATCGACAGCCGCGGGCGTTTCACCGAGGACCTGATCGTGTGCCGGCATGCCGGCGACGTGCAGATGATCTCGCCCGACAAGGTCGATTTCATGGACGTCTCGCCGAAGCAACTGGTGTCGGTGGCGGCGGCCCTGATCCCGTTCCTGGAGAACGACGACGCCAACCGCGCGCTCATGGGCTCCAACATGCAGCGCCAGGCGGTGCCGCTGGTGCGCGCCGAGGCGCCGTTCGTCGGCACCGGCATGGAGGGCGTGGTGGCGCGTGACTCCGGCGCCTCGATCGCGGCGCGCCGCACCGGCATCGTCGATCAGGTCGACGCCACCCGTATGGTCGTGCGGGCGACGGAGGAATCCGACCCGACCAAGCCGGGCGTCGACATCTATCGGCTGATGAAGTTCCAGCGCTCGAACCAGAACACCTGCATCAATCAGCGTCCGCTGGTGAAGGTCGGCGATCAGGTCAAGAAGGGCGACATCATCGCCGACGGTCCCTCGACCGAGCTCGGCGAGCTCGCGCTCGGCCGCAACGTGCTGGTCGCCTTCATGCCGTGGAACGGCTACAACTTCGAGGACTCGATCCTGCTCTCCGAGCGCATCGTCAAGGACGACGTCTTCTCCTCGATCCACATCGAGGAATTCGAGGTGATGGCGCGCGACACCAAGCTCGGGCCGGAAGAGATCACCCGCGACATCCCGAACGTGTCGGAAGAGGCGCTCAAGAACCTCGACGAGGCGGGCATCGTCTATATCGGCGCCGAGGTGCGCGCCGGCGACATCCTCTGCGGCAAGATCACGCCGAAGGGCGAGAGCCCGATGACGCCGGAAGAGAAGCTGCTGCGCGCGATCTTCGGCGAGAAGGCCTCCGACGTGCGCGACACCTCGTTGCGGGTGCCGCCGGGCGTGCAAGGCACCGTCGTCGAGGTGCGCGTGTTCAACCGCCACGGCGTCGAGAAGGACGAGCGCGCGCTCGCCATCGAGCGCGAGGAGATCGAGCGGCTGGCCAAGGACCGCGACGACGAGCAGGCGATCCTCGACCGCAACGTCTATGGCCGCTTGGCCGAGATGCTGGAAGGCCGCCAGGGCATCGCCGGCCCCAAGGGCTTCAAGAAGGACTCCAAGATCACCCGCGCGGTGCTCGAGGAATATCCGCGCTCGCAATGGTGGCAGTTCGCCTCGCCGAACGACAAGCTGATGGCCGAGATCGAGGCCATCCGCAAGCAGTACGACGAGAGCAAGAAGGGCCTCGAGCAACGCTTCCTCGACAAGGTCGAGAAGCTGCAGCGCGGCGACGAATTGCCGCCCGGCGTGATGAAGATGGTCAAGGTCTTCGTCGCGGTGAAGCGCAAGATCCAGCCCGGCGACAAGATGGCGGGCCGCCACGGCAACAAGGGCGTGGTGTCGCGGATCGTGCCGGTCGAGGACATGCCGTTCCTCGAGGACGGCACCCAGGTCGACATCGTGCTCAATCCTCTGGGTGTTCCGAGCCGGATGAATGTCGGGCAGATCCTCGAGACCCATCTCGGCTGGGCTTGCGCCGGCCTCGGGCTGCGGATCGGCCAAGCGGTCGATGCCTACAACGCCAAGCACGATACCAGGCCGCTCAAGGACATCTTGAAGAAGGTCTACGGCGACGACGAGACCATCAAGTCGCTGGGCGAGAGGGACCTGGTCGAGCTCGGCAACAATCTCCGCCACGGCGTGCCGATTGCGACCCCGGTGTTCGACGGCGCCAAGGAAGCCGACATCGAGCACATGCTGGGTCTCGCCGGCCTCGACCTCTCCGGTCAGGTGACGCTGTTCGACGGTCGCACCGGCGAGTCGTTCGATCGCAAGGTGACGGTGGGCTACATCTATATGCTCAAGCTCCATCACCTGGTCGACGACAAGATCCACGCCCGCTCGATCGGCCCCTACAGCCTGGTCACGCAGCAGCCGCTGGGCGGCAAGGCGCAGTTCGGCGGCCAGCGCTTCGGCGAAATGGAGGTGTGGGCGCTCGAAGCCTACGGCGCCGCCTACACGCTCCAGGAGATGCTCACCGTCAAGTCGGACGACGTTGCCGGCCGCACCAAGGTCTACGAGGCGATCGTGCGCGGCGACGACACCTTCGAGGCCGGCATCCCCGAAAGCTTCAACGTGCTGGTGAAGGAGATGCGTTCGCTCAGCCTCAACGTCGACCTGCACAATTCCAAGCAGGGGCGGCAAGGCCCCGGCGGCGATGCGGCCGAGGCCGCGGAATAGCAAAAGACGGAGCGGCGAGGGCGCCGCTCCGGTTCACGAGCTTAACGACCCTCGGAGACCGAACGGCGTCGGTCTCCTGATGAGGAGAAGGTGATGAATCAAGAACTGATGAATCTTTTCAGCCCGCAGGTGCCGGCTCAGGTCTTCGACCAGATCCGGATCTCGATCGCGAGCCCGGAAAAGATTCTGTCGTGGTCCTACGGCGAGATCAAGAAGCCGGAGACCATCAACTACCGCACCTTCAAGCCCGAGCGCGACGGCCTGTTCTGCGCGCGCATCTTCGGGCCGATCAAGGATTACGAATGCTTGTGCGGCAAGTACAAGCGGATGAAGTACAAGGGCATCATCTGCGAGAAGTGCTCGGTCGAGGTCACGCTCTCGCGCGTGCGGCGCGAGCGCATGGGCCATATCGAGCTGGCGGCGCCGGTCGCCCACATCTGGTTCCTGAAGTCGCTGCCGTCGCGCATCGGGCTCCTGCTCGATATGACGCTCAAGGACCTTGAGCGCATTCTCTATTTCGAATATTACGTCGTGCTCGAGCCCGGTCTCACCCCGCTCGAGGACCGGCAGCTCCTAAGCGAGGACGAGTATCTCAAGGCGCAGGAGCAATTCGGCGCCGACAGCTTCACCGCCATGATCGGTGCGGAAGCGATCCGCGAGATGCTCAAGGCGCTCGACCTCGACAAGATGCAGACCGATTTGCGCGCGGAGATCAACGGATCGGATAGCGACGCCAAGAAGAAGAAGATCGCCAAGCGGCTCAAGATCGTCGAGGCGTTCCAGCAGTCCGGCAACAAGCCGGAATGGATGATCCTGACCCAGGTGCCGGTGATCCCGCCAGACCTGCGGCCGCTGGTTCCGCTCGACGGCGGGCGCTTCGCCACCTCCGATCTCAACGACCTCTACCGGCGCGTCATCAACCGCAACAACCGCTTGAAGCGGCTGATCGAGCTGCGGGCTCCTGATATCATCATCCGCAACGAGAAGCGGATGCTGCAGGAGGCGGTCGACGCGCTGTTCGACAACGGCCGCCGCGGCCGCGTCATTACCGGCGCCAACAAGCGGCCGTTGAAGTCGCTCGCCGACATGCTCAAGGGCAAGCAGGGCCGCTTCCGGCAGAACCTGCTCGGCAAGCGCGTCGACTATTCCGGCCGCTCGGTCATCGTGGTCGGTCCCGAGCTCAAGCTCCACCAGTGCGGGTTGCCGAAGAAGATGGCGCTCGAGCTGTTCAAGCCGTTCATCTATTCGCGGCTCGACGCCAAGGGTCTGTCGACCACGGTCAAGCAGGCCAAGAAGCTGGTCGAGAAGGAGAAGCCCGAGGTCTGGGACATCCTCGACGAGGTCATTCGCGAGCACCCGGTGCTGCTCAACCGCGCGCCGACGCTGCATCGCCTCGGCATCCAGGCGTTCGAGCCGGTGCTGATCGAGGGCAAGGCGATCCAGCTGCATCCGTTGGTGTGCGCGGCCTTCAACGCCGACTTCGACGGCGACCAGATGGCCGTGCATGTGCCGCTGTCGCTCGAAGCGCAGCTCGAGGCGCGCGTGCTGATGATGAGCACGAACAACATCCTGCATCCGGCCAACGGCTCGCCGATCATCGTGCCGTCGCAGGATATCGTGCTCGGCCTCTATTATCTCTCGATCATGCGCGAGGACCCGCGCCAGAAGCACCCGAAGGTGTTCGGCGACATGGCCGAGATCGAGCACGCCCTGCACGAGAAGGTCATCGACCTCCACACCAAAATCAAATATCGCTGGATCGGGTTGGACGAGAAGGGCAAGCCGGTGCGTCAGTGGTTCGACACGACGCCCGGCCGGGTGATGCTCGGTCAGGTGCTGCCGAAGAGCACGAAGATTTCCTACGACGTCGTCAACAAGCTGATGACCAAGCGGGAAATCTCCAGCATGATCGATCAGGTCTATCGCCACTGCGGGCAGAAAGAGACGGTGATCTTCTGCGACCGGATCATGGCGCTTGGCTTCCACCACGCCTTCAAGGCCGGCATTTCGTTCGGCAAGGACGACATGGTCGTACCCAGCACGAAGTGGAAGATCATCGAGCAGACCCGCACGCTCGCCAAGGAGTTCGAGCAGCAATACAACGACGGTCTGATCACCCAAGGCGAGAAGTACAACAAGGTGGTCGATGCCTGGTCGAAGTGCACCGAGCAGATCGCCGCAGAAATGATGGACCAGATCTCGTCGGTGGAGCGGATCGAGGGCGGCCGCGAGGCGCAGGTCAACTCGATCTACATGATGGCGCATTCCGGCGCGCGCGGCTCGCCCGCGCAGATGCGTCAGCTCGCCGGCATGCGCGGCCTGATGGCGAAGCCCTCGGGCGAGATCATCGAAAGCCCGATCATCAGTAACTTCAAGGAAGGGCTGTCGGTGCTCGAGTACTTCAACTCGACCCACGGCGCCCGCAAAGGCCTCGCCGACACCGCGCTCAAGACCGCCAACTCGGGCTATCTCACCCGCCGGCTGGTCGATGTGGCGCAGGACTGCATCATCACCACCGAGGACTGCGGCACTTCGGCCGGCATCAAGACGCGCGCCATCATCGATGCCGGCCAGGTCGTGGCTTCGCTCGCCAGCCGTATCCTCGGCCGCACCACGGCCGAGGACGTGCGCGATCCGTCCTCGCACAAGGTGATCGTCAAGAAGGGCACCCTGCTGGAGGAGCCGCAGGTCGAGGCGATCGTCACCGCGGGCGTGCAGGAACTGCGCATCCGCTCGGTGCTCACCTGCGAGACCACCACGGGCGTGTGCGCCAAGTGCTACGGGCGCGATCTCGCCCGCGGCACGCCGGTCAATATGGGCGAGGCGGTGGGCGTCATCGCCGCGCAGTCGATCGGCGAGCCGGGCACCCAGCTCACCATGCGCACGTTCCACATCGGCGGCGCCGCCCAGATCTCGGAGCAGTCGTTCATCGAGTCGAACTTCGACGGCAAGATCAAGATCAAGAACAAGAACGTCGTGAAGAACTCCGACGGGCAGAACGTGACGATGGTCCGCAACATGGTGATCGCGGTGCTCGATCCCGACGGGACCGAGCGGGCCATGCACCGCATCCAATACGGTGCGCGGCTGCTGATCGACGACGGCGACAAGATCCGGCGCGGTCAGCGCATCGCCGAGTGGGACCCCTACACGCGGCCGATCCTCACCGAGGTCGAGGGCTCGATCGGCTTCGAGGACCTGGTCGAGGGCCAGTCGATGTCGGAGACGCTCGACGAGTCGACTGGCATCGCCAAGCGCGTGGTCACCGACTGGCGCACCAGCCGCGGCGTCGACCTGCGTCCGGCGATCGTGATCAAGGACAAGCACAACAAGGTGCTGAAAGTCGCCCGCGGCGGCGAGGCGCGCTACCAGCTCGCCGTCGACGCCATCATTTCGGTCGACCCGGGTGCGAATGTGAAGGCGGGCGACGTCATCGCCCGTATCCCGACCGAGAGCGCCAAGACCCGCGACATCACCGGCGGTCTGCCGCGGGTAGCGGAGTTGTTCGAGGCGCGCCGGCCGAAGGAGGCCGCGATCATCGCGGAAATCTCCGGCACGATCCGCTTCGGCAAGGACTACAAGAACAAGCGGCGCGTCATCATCGATCCGGGTAAGGACGAGGAGCCCAAGGAATATCTGATCCCGAAGGGCAAGCACATCCACCTGCAGGACGGCGACGTGGTCGAGAAGGGCGACTTCATCGTCGAAGGCAACCCGGCGCCGCACGACATCCTGGCGATCAAGGGCGTCGAGGAGCTCGCCGGTTACCTGGTCAACGAGATCCAGGACGTCTATCGGCTGCAAGGCGTGGCGATCAACGACAAGCACATCGAGGTGATCGTCCGCCAGATGTTGCAGAAGGTCGAAATCGACGACGCCGGTGAAACCGACCTGATCCAGGGCGAGCAGATCGACAAGATCGAGATGGACGAGATCAACGTGCAGATGAGGACCGAAGGCAAGAAGGAGGCGGTCGGCCACCCGGTCCTGCTCGGCATCACCAAGGCCTCGCTGCAGACCCGCTCGTTCATCTCGGCGGCGTCGTTCCAGGAGACCACGCGGGTGCTCACCGAGGCCGCGGTCAACGGCAAGGTCGACACGCTCGAAGGCCTCAAGGAGAACGTCATCGTCGGCCGCCTGATCCCGGCGGGAACCGGCGCCATGATGAACGGGCTGCGCGAGGTCGCCGGCAAGCGCGACGCGCTCATCCTCGAGGAACGCGAGAAGGAAGCGGCCGCCGCCAAGGCGGCCGCCGAGAAAGCCGAGCCGGCGCAACTGCCGGCGGCGGAATAGTCGACGGAAATCTATCAGCCAGCGCGACGCAACCATCAAGGCCGCCCTTCGGGGCGGCCTTTTTCATCGGGCTTTCCGCGCTCTCTTTCGGCAGTGCATGAGCCGGTCTCCGGCGCCGAGGGGTTGTCATCAACCTGAAGTTGACATATATTGTTAGTTGCAATAAGAAGGATAAGTATCGCAGGTTGTAGCGGCGGTCCCGGATGCGACAGGAACCGCCGCGTTCGGCCCGTCACGCCACAGGAGGCTGCGATGAAGATCCGCGCGCTCGCGTTCGCCGCCGTGCAGATGATCTCCGTGCCGCTGCTTGCGGTCTCCGCAGCAGCGCAGAGCGCTCCTTACAGCGGGCACGCGACCTACTTGGACCAGGGGTGGAACTCGGACGCCACAAGATGGTGGTATTCCCTCTCACAGGGAACGGCATTCATGCCGTACGAGTGGTTCCTGGCCCTTGAGCAGCCGCTCGGCACCGAGCTGTTCAGCGCGCCGGGACATATGCAAAGGCTGGGTTTTCTGATTGAGCCGCCGGATCAGAAGTACAATCCCGCCGGCCTGCCGGTCGGTTTCGCAAGGACCAAGCTCGACGTCGACCGACAACGATATGCGTGCTGGAAAGGCGAGTGGGTCGGGTTTTCCTGCGCGGCATGTCATACGGGCCAACTCGATTACCACGGCCAACAGATTCGGATCGAGGGCGGTGCGGCTCATCACGATATCGAGCTGTTTCAGCGTGAACTCGGCAAGGCGCTCGCGGCGACAGCCGTCGACACCGCCAAGCTTGCCCGCTTTGTGCGCCGCGTCGCTGCGACGGCGACGCCACCAGCAGTCGATCTCCCAACGCGCTTCCGCTGCTATCTGACCGCGCTCGAAGAAGATCGCGCGTTCTTGCAAGCGGCCCAAAGCGGCAGTGTGGAACAGCCGACACCCGCCGGTTTCGGGCGGCTTGATGCGCACGAACGCGGCGTCAATCTTTTTCTCGCGGCGCCGATCAGGGAACCGAAGAACTATGTCCCCGAAACAGCGCCAGTCCGCTTCCCCGCGCTTTGGGACACTCCCTATTTCGATTGGGTGCTCTACAACGCGGCAATTCGCCAGCCATTGCCTCGCAACGTTATCGAGGCCCTTGGCGTGCAGGCGCCCATCAAGCATGAGTCCATTCTGCAGCAGAAAATTGTTCACAGCCTGGATATGGACGCAATCGTCAGCGGTCAGCGAGCGTTGCGGGATCTCAAATCGCCGGCATGGCCGGAGGGAATTTTCGGATTGATCGATGTCGCGAAAGCGAACCGTGGAAGAGAGCTATACAATCAGCTCTGCGTCGCCTGCCATCAGGTCATCGATCGTATGACGCACGCTCCGCGAGATGGGACAGCGCGCACGCAGGGCGAGATCATCATTCCAACCTTCGATTTGCAGACGATCAGAACGGATCCCCGGCAGGCACAAACCTTCGAGAAACGCAAAGTGTCGCTGGTGAAGATCGGCGGCCCAGCGGAAATTGCGAGCTACAAGGCGGGTGAGCTCGTAGCCGGCAAGATTTCAAGCCAATGGATAGAAGAGTCGCCGGCAAATGCCAGGCGAGCCGAGGAGATCAATGTCGGACGCCCGAATGAGTTTCGCGCTCTGCTCGCATATCGAGCGCGGCCGCTCAACGGGATCTGGGCGACGGCACCGTATCTGCATAACGGTTCCGTGCCTTCGCTGTACCAGTTGCTAATACCGGCGAGTCAACGGAGCAGGGTCTTTTATGTCGGCAATCGGGAGTTCAATCCGGAGACGGTCGGCTTCGAATCGGACAGTCCATTCGATGGAGCCTTCAAATACGACACGTCGTTGGCCGGCAACTCGAATGCCGGTCACGAATATGGGACCGATCTGAACGACGACGATCGCAGGTCGTTGATCGAATACCTAAAGACGTTGTGACATGGATCGGAGCACCGTGTAGGCCCCGACTTTCTTGGATCATCCGCCTCTTGGCCAAGTTGGGAGTTCTTCAGCTTTCCCGATAATTCTGATCCATCGAACCGCCCGCCACGGACCCGTATACCGGGCGTAGTGTGATGGGAGTGGGGGTCACCTGCGCGGCCGTATGGCGGTCACGCGCGCCGCCCAAGCTTTGGCCGCGCGGCGCCCATGCTCTCGATCGGCGCCCGGAGGCAAATTTTAACGCCCTTTCAATAGGATATTTTCGGTCGGTAAAGGTTTTTGAACGATCACTGTCGAGTCGGGATGTCACCGGCGCGCCACAGGACTGCAACCGCGAACTATATTTGCTCGTATAAGGAACGGAACTCCCCAAAAAGCCATTTTGTACCGGTGACTTAATGGAGGGGCGTATCCCGCCTCGGGGCTTGAGCATCCACGACGCCAGATGGAAACGCTCCTCGTCAAGATTTTCGCGACCGCGCTGGCGCTCAGTCAGGTCACGACCGCGCCGGATGCGGTGAAAACCCAGTTCGACCGCGCACAGGACCAGGAGCAGGTCGCCCGGCTGCTGCAGGCCGGCTGCACCCATATGCGCAAGGCCTTCGATATCGAGGACATCAACCTCGACGATCTCATCACCACCGCAATGGACGACCCGCAGGCGCTCAGCGGTGAGATCAAGGCGTTCCGCGGCATCAATTTCGCCGATCTGCAGACCGCCTATCGGCAGTTCTGCAAGAACGAGAAGGTCCCCAAGCCGGCCGTCGACCTCGGCGAGGTGATCGACTTCTACAACAAGGCGGCCACCGACTTGCCGGATCACACCAAGCTGCGCGGGCTCAAGCTCCCGGGCGCCAGCATCGTGCTCGACGGCAGGGGCCAGCGCTTTGCGGAAGTGTTCGAGGAGAACCAGCGCCGCGTTTGGGTTGCGCTCGCCGACGTCCCCGAGCACGTGCAGAAGGCGTTCATCGCGGCCGAGGACAAGCGCTTCCATGCCCACAAGGGCATCGACGAGCGCGGTTTGATCCGCGCCTTCATCGGCAACCTGGCCGGGTCGGGGCGGCCGCAGGGCGGCTCCACCATCACCCAGCAGGTGGTGAAGAACCTGCTGGTGGGCGAGGACCTCACCTACGAGCGCAAGATCCGCGAAATGATCGTGGCGTCCCGGCTCGAGCAGACGTTGAGCAAGCAGCAGATCCTCGAGCTCTACCTGAACTTCGTCTATCTCGGCCGTAGCTCGTGGGGGATCGAGCTGGCGGCGCGCAGCTATTTCGGCAAGACCGTCAAGACCCTGACGCTCGAAGAAGGCGCGTTGCTGGCGGGGCTGACCAAAGGGCCGAACTACTACAGCCCGGACCGGCAACCGGGACGCGCGCAGGAGCGGCTCGCCTATGTGTTGAACCGCCTGCAGGAAGATGGCGCGATCAGCCCCGATACGGCCACGAGGGGGCTGCCGCCGTTGCCGACGCTCGTGGCCTACGAGCGGCCGCGCCGCGACATCGGTTTCCACTTCGTCGATCAGGTCGCCCGTGAGGCCAGGGCGGCGGCCGGGATTCAGGCGATTACCGCCAACTCCTACACGGTGCGCTCGACCATCAACACGCAATTGCAGCGCGCGGTGGAGGCAGCGCTGCAGGAGGGCCTGTCGCGCTACGAGCGCAGCGCCGGCCGGGTCCAGTTCCGGGGCGCCGAGGCGAGCCTCGCGCAGGCCGTTCAGCGGATCGAAGCGGGCAAGAAGACCGACAAGCGGCCGCCCTGGCAGCAGGCGCTCGCGAATGCGCGGCTGCCGCTCTATGACGTGCACTGGACGCCGGCAGTGATCGTTGAAAAGCCCGGCGGCAAGAAGGGCGAGGCCTGGCGCGTCGGCCTCGCCGATGGCCGCATCCTGCCGCTCGCGATCGACAACGGCACGGCGCAACGCAAGCTCGCGCTCTACGACGTGGTCTTCGTTCGCGTGACCGAGGCTAGGACTGAGGCAAAGAATAAGACCGCGGCGCGGGCCGAGCTGCGGGTGCGGCCGATCGTGCAAGGCACGGCGGTGGTCCTGGAGAACAAGACCGGGCGCATCCTCGCCATGGCGGGCGGGTTTTCCTATCCGCTCAGCCAGCTCAACCGCGTCACCCAGGCGCAGCGCCAGCCGGGCTCCGCGATCAAGCCGTTGAGCTACCTCGCGGCGATGCGCAGCGGCCTGCAGCCCAACACGCTCATCAGCGACGACCCGATCACGCTGCCGCCGATCGGCGCCGGCAGCCGCGCCCGCGAGCAGGACTATTGGTCGCCGAGGAACTACGACGGCGGCGGCGGCGGGGTGCTGACGTTGCGCCGTGCGCTGGAGAATTCGCGCAATCTCGCCACCGTGCATCTGCTCGACGGCGGCATCGAGAACACGCCCGAGGCGAGCCTCGATCGGCTTTGCGCGCTGGCGATGGAAGCCCAGATCTACCGCGATTGCGTGCGCTATTACCCGTTCGTGCTCGGCGCCCAGCCGGTGCGGCCGATCGATCTGGCGGCCTTCTATGCGGCGATCGCCAATGAGGGCGTGCGTCCCGAACCGCACGTCATCGACACCGTCGAGCATAACGGCCTCATCATCTACCGCCACGATCCGAAATCATCGATCGCGATCGGATCGGTCGACCGGGCCGCCTTCTACCAGCTCAAGACCATGCTGCAGGGCGTGCTGCAGCGGGGCACGGCGCGGTCGATCGCGGGCCTGGCGCCGTTCGTCGCCGGCAAGACCGGGACCTCCGACAACGAGAACGACGCCTGGTTCGTGGGCTTCACCAACGACGTCACGGTGGCGATCTGGGTCGGCTACGACAACGCCGGCGGCAAGCGGCGTACCCTCGGCGGCGGCTCGACCGGCGGTCACACCGCGGTTCCGATCTTCGAGCCGATCATGCAAGCGGTGTGGGCGAACGTGGCGCCCAGGACGGCGCTGGCGCCGCCGTCGCCCGAGGCCAAGCGTGCGCTCTCGTGCAAATCGATCGACCTCGAATCGGGCGAATTGCAGACCGCTGGAAAGCCGTTCACCGAATGCTTCCGTATCGATCGCACTGGAAGGATCCTCGACACGCAATATCAGCTGGTGTCGCGCGAGGACGCCTACATCACGCGCGATCCGCGCTACGGCGTGGCGCCGAACCCGTTCCCGTTCTTCTTCGGCTCGCCCTATCAGTCGCAGCCCGGCTACTACGAGCAGCGACGCAACAATGGCTACTACTACGACGGCCAGGGGCGTTATATTCAAGCGCCGCGCGATTCGCAGGCGCCGAGCCAGTACGGGCAGTCGCCACAGTACGGTCGCGATCCGCGTGTCCAGGTTCCGCCGCCGCGCGACCCGTACGGACGCGAGTACCGGCAGCCGCAGCGCATCGATCCGGGCTACATCTGGGGCCATCGGCCGTACTGAAAGACACCCAATATGCGCAGCCTTAGTTCGGTCGCCGTGCTCGTGGGCCTGGTGACGTCGGCCGCGAGTTTGGCCACACCGCTCAACGCACAGGAGTTCCGAATCGAGGAGGCCAATTCGGTCGCCGGCCTTGCGGTCGAGCAGTTGAAGCCGAAGACGATCGCATTCATCGACCGGCCGAGCGACGAATTGATCGATCCGGACGCCGGGCTCATCCGCTTCGAGGACTGGGCGCAGGCCAAGGCCGTTCAGAAGCAGTTCCTGAGTCCCTATCCGAGCTATGTCGAGCCGAACGTCGACATCACCGTCGACGGCGTGCGCAAGCGCGTCAAGGAAAAGCTCCACATGTATGTGGGGCAGGCGCGGTTCGCGCTCGCGCGATCCCCCGATACGCTCAATCTGTCGAGCTTCGTGACGCTTCCTTTCATCGAGCGCATGGACCCCGCCATCAAGCATCGCCTGATCACGACGGCGGAGGCGGTCTCCCCGAAAGAGCCGCGCACGGTGCACAACCAGCACCCGCTACGGCGCTGGTGCGAAGCGCGGGCGTTCGCGATCTGCATCCACTCCCGCTACCAGCTCGAGGGCAAGCTTCCGATCGGCATCCAGATCGCGAACAAGCTTCGCGAAAACCCCAAGAAGATCGCCGATTATCTGGAATTCGAAAGCGAGTTGACCGTGCGTCCGCCGGCCGAGGTCACCGAGATGGGGCTTGCGGCGCTGACCGGACTCGATACGCCTTCGGTCGGCGCGCTCGAACAGAACATCTTCTTCGTCAACCAGATGATGCAGTTCGGCAAGCTGCTTGCGGTCTTTCAGCGACATCCGAGCGACGCCAACCGGACCATCGTGACGGTCTTCATGGCGCTGGCGGTCGAGTCGGCGATTCTCGGAAAGAAGAAGGAATACGCGAACGTCCCGGTCCTGCGCAACCTGGTGCCCGCCCAGGTGCTGGCCGGCAAGAGCTCGTTCAATAGCGGCAACTCGATCAGCGCCGGGCTGCCGGTCTACGCGCGCAACCAGGCCAAGGCGATCGCCGCGTTGCTCGATCGCAAGTGAAGAACCGTTCGCACCGATCGCCGGGGATATCGCCCGCTCGCCGTATGTCGAAGCTGGCAGGAATCAAGCCCGGGCCCCCGCGCGCTCTCGACGACAGCGCGCGAGATGCTCGCGAAGCTCGACGGGTGATGTCCCGAAGAAACCCTTGAGCCGCCAGCCGAAACTCCGAAAACCCTCGATTTTTCGGCCCTTTGCGCCTTGACTTCGCCCCAACCCGCCGATACATACCGCCCACTTTTCGGCAGGCGGTGAGCTTCGCTTGCTCGGAACGGCGTCCCCGAACCCCGCTAAACCATTGAGATCGTTCAGGTCTCCCTCGGCTGCGGATGGGTGTCACCAGCCTCGAGGAATGAAGCTCAGACGCTGCCTCTGACGACTGTCAGATTGAGAAGTGCATGACCGCTTCGCCTTCGCGCGGCGCGGTCCTCTGTGAGCGGGTGAGCGCCGAACGCACCGGAAGCGGATGGCGCTCGTCCGTTTTGCGCGTTGGGCAAAGGATTGAAGGCGAGACGATGCCGACCATCAACCAGCTGATTCGCAAGCCGCGGGTCACGCAACACGCCAAGAAGAAGGTGCCGGCGCTGCAGCAGAGCCCGCAGAAGCGCGGCGTGTGCACGCGGGTCTACACCACGACGCCGAAGAAGCCGAACTCGGCCTTGCGCAAGGTGGCGAAGGTGCGCCTGACCAACGGTTTCGAGGTGATCGGTTACATCCCGGGCGAGGGCCATAATCTGCAGGAGCATTCGGTGGTGATGATCCGCGGCGGCCGCGTCAAGGACCTGCCCGGCGTGCGCTACCACATTCTGCGCGGCGTGCTCGACACCCAGGGCGTCAAGAACCGCAAGCAGCGCCGGTCGAAATACGGAGCAAAACGACCCAAATGACCCGAGCGGAGCGAGGGTCATCCCGGACAAGCGAGGCGAAGCCGAGCGCGATCCGGGATCGAGCAAGGCAAGGACGTGGCCGGGACGAGCCCGGCCATGACGAGAGATAGAGAAAACCGATGTCCCGCCGTCACAGTGCCGAGAAGCGAGAGATCAACCCCGATCCCAAATATGGGAACCTGGTGATCTCGAAGTTCATGAACTCGATCATGCACGCCGGCAAGAAGTCGGTGGCCGAGAACATCGTCTACGGCGCGCTCGACATCATCGAGGGCAAGACCAAGCAGAACCCGGTCTCGGTGTTCGAGCAGGCGCTCGACAACGTCATGCCGGCGATCGAGGTGCGCTCGCGGCGCGTCGGCGGCGCCACCTACCAGGTGCCGGTCGAGGTGCGCACGATCCGAAGGCAGGCGCTCGGCATCCGCTGGATCATCTCGGCGGCGCGCGAGCGCAACGAAAAGACGATGACCGAGCGGCTCTCGGCCGAGCTGCTCGACGCATCCAACAATCGGGGCAACGCCGTCAAGAAGCGCGAGGACACGCACCGCATGGCGGAAGCCAACCGGGCGTTCTCGCACTACCGCTGGTGAGGGCGAAGGAAGAGACGAAGGACATCCCATGCCCCGCAGCCACCCGATCGAGGACTACCGCAACTTCGGCATCATGGCCCACATCGATGCCGGCAAGACCACCACGACCGAGCGGATCCTCTATTACACCGGCAAGAGCCACAAGATGGGCGAGGTGCACGACGGCGCCGCGACCATGGACTGGATGGAGCAGGAGCAGGAGCGCGGCATCACCATCACGTCGGCCGCGACCACCGCGTTCTGGAAGGACCACCGGCTCAACATCATCGACACGCCCGGCCACGTCGACTTCACCATCGAGGTGGAGCGGAGCTTGCGCGTGCTCGACGGAGCCGTCTGCGTGCTCGACTCCAACCAGGGGGTCGAGCCGCAGACCGAGACGGTCTGGCGCCAGGGCGACAAGTACAAGGTCCCGCGCATCGTCTTCGCCAACAAGATGGACAAGATCGGCGCGGATTTCTTTCAGTGCCTCAAGGATATCGTCGAGCGGCTCGGCGCCAAGCCGGTGGCGATCCAGCTCCCGATCGGGAGCGAGCAGCAATTCAAGGGCATCATCGACCTCGTCCGCATGAAGGCGGTCGTCTGGGACGACGAGTCGCGCGGCGCCAAGTATCACGATGAAGACATCCCGGCCGACATGCTCGAACAGGCTAAGGAATACCGCGAGAAGATGATCGAGGCCGCGGTCGAGCTCGATGACGACGCGACGACCGCGTATCTGGAAGGCAAGGAGCCCGATGAGGCGACGCTCAAGCGCCTGATCCGCAAGGCCGTGATCACCGGCGCGTTCTTTCCGGTGCTCGCCGGCTCGGCGTTCAAGAACAAGGGCGTGCAGCCGCTGCTCGACGCGGTGGTGGATTATCTGCCGTCGCCGCTCGACGTGCCTCCGATCAAGGGTATCGACCACAAAGGCAACGAGGTCGTGCGCAAGCCGGACGACAAGGAGCCGTTCGCGGGGCTTGCCTTTAAGATCATGGATGACCCGTTCGTCGGTACTATCACCTTCTGCCGCATCTATTCGGGCAAGCTCGAAAGCGCCACCGGGGTCGTCAACTCGACCAAGGACCGCAAGGAGCGCATCGGCCGGATGCTGCTGATGCACGCGAACAACCGCGAGGATATCAAGGAAGCCTTCGCCGGCGATATCGTTGCGCTGGCGGGCCTCAAGGAGGTCCGCACCGGCGACACGCTGTGCGATCCGCACAAGCCGGTGATCCTGGAGAAGATGGAATTCCCCGACCCGGTCATCGAGATTGCGATCGAGCCGAAGTCGAAGGCCGACCAGGAGAAGCTCGGCGTCGCGCTCGCCAAGCTGGTGGCCGAGGACCCCTCGTTCCGCGTCACCACCGATCAGGAATCCGGTCAGACCATCATCAAGGGCATGGGCGAGCTGCATCTCGACATCAAGGTCGATATCCTCAAGCGGGCCCCGTACAAGGTCGAGGCCAATATCGGCGCTCCGCAGGTCGCCTATCGCGAGAGGATCACCCGGCCGGTCACCCACGACTACGTCCACAAGAAGCAGACCGGCGGCCACGGCCAATTCGCGCGTGTCAAGATCGTCGCCGAGCCGAGCGAGCCCGGCAAGGGTTTCGAGTTCGAGAACGAAGTCGTCGGCGGCAATGTGCCGAAGGAGTATATCCCGGCGGTCGAGAAGGGGCTCGAATCGGTGCTCGGCTCCGGCGTGCTCGCGGGCTTCCCGGTCGTCGATCTCAAGGTCTCGCTCATCGACGGCGCCTACCACGAGGTGGATTCGTCGGCGATGGCGTTCGAGATCGCGGCGCGCATGGCGCTGCGCGAGGCGCTGCAGAAGGGCGCGCCGGTTCTGCTCGAGCCGATCATGAAGGTCGAGGTGGTGACGCCCGAGGATTATACCGGCTCGGTGATCGGCGACCTCAACTCGCGGCGCGGGCAGATCCAGGGCCAGGACATGCGCGGCAATGCCAATGTCGTCAATGCGATGGTGCCGCTCGCCAACATGTTCGGCTACGTGAGCAATCTGCGTTCCATGTCGCAGGGGCGCGCCACCTTCACCATGCAATTCGACCATTACGCGGAAGTGCCGCGGGCGGTCGCCGAAGAAATCCAGGCGAAGTTCGCCTGACCAGAGCTGGAAACCACCAGAGGGCGCAACGGAGAGTCCCATGGCCAAAGAGAAATTCGCCCGCACCAAGCCGCACTGCAATGTGGGCACGATCGGGCATGTCGACCACGGCAAGACGACGCTGACGGCGGCGATCACCAAGATTCTGGCCGAGAAGGGTCAGGCGACCTACACCGCCT
>WNGB01005726.1_pt1 | contig 28094 bp, 33 predicted proteins | sample 5400681 | NCBI WGS metagenome assembly WNGB01 (sample SAMN13153367, study PRJNA577476) | soil metagenome | isolation source: 115 cm soil or saprolite under grassland replicate 2 | place: USA:California | collected 2016-06-15
CGCCTCGCCTCTGGACCTTTTTGAGCAGCCTGCGCGGAGCCTGTCGGAGAAACCTCTGGGAGAAAATCTCGTGCGAGGTGACGGACACCGTTCGAGCGCCGGCTTTGCCGGCGCAACCTTCCGGGTTGCTCGCCTCGGACGGCGGGGCCCCAGCCCCGCGCCGTCCTGCAGCTCACACCGCGGTCCTGGGGGGAGGCTTCGGAAGGGGGGCGGAGCCCCCCTCCGAGCCTAAACATGCCCGAGTTCCTCGAGTACGGCTTCATGCATCGCGCCTTCGTGGCCGGCGCCATCACCGCCCTCATCTGTCCCGCCATCGGCGTCTTCCTGGTCCCGCGGCGCCTCTCGCTGATCGCGGATACCCTGTCCCACGTGGCGCTCGCCGGCGTGGCGCTGGGGCTCCTCGTCGGAGCCTCTCCGGTGCTGGGCGCCCTGGTGGTGACGGTGGTGGGCGCGGTGGGAATGGAGCGGCTCCGGGCGCGAGGAGCGCTTCAGGGCGACGCCGCGCTGGCCGTGTTCCTCTCGGGCGGTTTCGCGCTGGCCGTGGTGCTGATCAGCCTGGCCGGCGGCTTCAACGCCGATTTGTTCGCCATTCTCTTCGGCAGCATTCTCACTGTGAGCCCGACGGATGTCTGGCTGATCGTCGCGCTGGGCGCGGTGGTGTGCGCCACCATCGGCACCTTCTACCGCCAGCTCCTGGCGATCACGCTCAACGAAGACCTGGCGCGCACGAGCGGCGTCCCCGTCACGGGCCTGAATCTCCTCCTCACGGTGCTGACCGCGCTCACCACGGTGGTGGCCATGCGGATGGTGGGCGTGCTCCTGGTCAGCGCCATGATCGTCATTCCCACCCTGACCGGGTTCGGCCTCGGGCGGAGCTTCCGCCAGGCCACCGTGATCGCCATCGCGATGGCGCTCACCTCGATGACGGCGGGGTTGATCGCGGCCTACTACCTGCGCCTCGCGGCGGGCGGCGCGGTGGTCCTGACCGCGCTCATCATCTTCGCCCTGGCGTCGCTCATCCGCCGCGCCGTCATCGGCGCACTCCGGGAGGCACGCTCATGATCCATCGCCGGCTGGGTAGGCTGGCCACGCTCGCGCTGCTCGTCTCGCTGCTGGGGGCGCGCGCGGAGGCGCAAGACCCCGAATGCCCCCGCTGGCGCGAGGCCTTCGCCGGTATGCCGTTCAAGATGGTGACGATCCAGATCGGCGCCAAGACGCTCGCCGTGCGGGCGAAGGCGGCCGACACGTCCGAGCGGCAGGCCGGGGGCTTTCAGTGCTCGACCCCGGACGAGATCCGCCGCAGCCTGATCCTCTTCGACTTCGGCGGCGAGATCATGAGCCAGTTTCACATGAAGAACGTGCCCGCCCCGCTGGACATCGCCTTCATCAAGGCCGATGGCCGCATCTTCTCCATCCTGAGGATGGAGCCGAGCCCGACCCGACTCTACGGGCCCATGGGGACCTTCCGCTACGCGCTCGAGGCCCACGCCGGCTTCTACGAGAGCCAGGGCATCCGGCAGGGCGACGCCTCCGTGCACGCGGGCCCCACCCCGAGTTCCCGCCACAAGAGCCGCCTCTGGGGCGTCTTCGCGCTCACCTCCGGCTTCCTCATGGTCGAGGTCGTGGTGGCGCTCTCGACCGGCAGCCTCTCGCTCCTGGCCGATGCCGCCCACATGCTCGTCGACGCCGGCGGACTCTTGATGAGCCTCCTCGCCGTCTGGTTCGCGGAGCGCCCCGCAACGCCCGCCAAGACCTACGGCTATTACCGCGTCGAGATCCTGGCCGCCCTCGTCAACGGGGTCGTGCTCTGTCTCCTCGCCGTGGGCATCCTCATCGAGGCCTACGGGCGACTCTGGCAGCCGCCCCACGTGCCCGGCGCCCCCATGCTCGTCGTAGCCGCCCTCGGCCTCGCGGTGAATTTGATCGGCATGGGCCTCCTGCGATCCAGCGCCGGGGAGAGCCTCAATGTCCGCGGCGCGTATCTGGAGGTGCTGGGTGACGCGGCCAGCTCGGCGGCGGTGATCGTCGCGGGCGCGGTGATTCTGTTCACCGGCTGGACCATCGCCGACCCGCTCGCCAGCGGCGCCATCGCGCTCCTGATCCTCCCGCGCACCTGGACGCTCCTCCGCCAGGCCGTCAACGTCCTCCTCGAGGGCGCCCCGCCTCACCTCGACGTGACGGAGATCGAGGCCGCCCTCTGCGCCGCCTCCGGGGTCCGGCGGATCCACGATCTCCACGTCTGGACGCTCACCTCGGGTCGCGAGGCGATGAGCGTCCATGTGGTCGCGGGGCCCGACACGCCGGCCGACAAGATCCTCGGGGACCTCCACGTCATCCTGCACACCCGCTTCGGCATCGACCACACCACTGTCCAGGTCGAGACCGAGCCGACGCCACTGATCCAGATCACCTCGCCGCGCGCGTAGCGCGCGATGCGCGCGCAGCCGGCGGCCAGCCGACAACACCACCTCTGTTCTCGCCGTTCGCGCCCTCGGCCAGCATCCGGCTCGGGCCCGTGAGCACCTGACCGCCGCCGGCGGCCCCTACCGCCGGCGGCAGCAGCCAGTTCTGGCTGGCGCGTGTCGACGAAGCGCTGGCCAAGCGGGGCTGAGCGCGACAGGCTGTTCGTCGTGCGCGCGGCCGGCGCGCGTCGGCTCAAGGTCTGCGCCAGAGCCAGATCGCGACGATGACGATCAGGAGGATGATGAAGTAGCCGACCCACGTGGCGAACCACGGCGTCTTCTGGCCGACATAGGGCACGCGCTCCCACTCGAGTCCCTGTCGCCAGGACCCGTCGCCGCGCGCGTATCGCTGGAAGATGTGGGTGACCTCGTCGAGCGGCAAATCGGCGCTGCGACTGCGATAGTGCCGGTCGAGAGAGCCCTCCTGGTGCTCGAGGGCAAAGCCCGTCTGCACACTGCCCGAAGCCTGGAGATAGGTCAGCTCGGAGTGGCCGAGGGTCGCCAGGACATGGCGCGTGCCGTCGAGCGACGCCAGGACCTTGGCGATGGTCGCCGCGTCGGGGTCCTCGTAGCCGGTGTCGTGAGTGGTGAGTATCAAGCCCATCGCGGTCTCTCCGGACGGAGGTCAATACGAGCGCGGGAGCCCGAGCACGTGCTCGGCCAGGTAGTTCAGCGCCATCTCCTGGGACACCGGCGCGATCTTGTAGAGCCGGATCTCGCGCCAGAACCGCTCCACGTAGAACTCCCGCGCATAACCGAAGCCACCGAAGGTCTGCAGCGCCGCGTCGCACGCGTTGAAGCCGGCCTCGGCCGCCAACAGCTTCGCCGTGTTCGCCTCCCGGCCGCACGGCCGCCCGTGATCGAAGAGCCAAGCGGCCTTGAGGCACATGACCTCGGCCGCGTCGAGTTGGGCGGCGGCGTGAGCCAGCGGATGAGCGATGGCCTGGTTCTTCCCGATGGGCCGGTCGAAGACGATGCGCTCCTTGGCGTACTGGACTGCGCGCTCGAGGGCCGCGCGCCCGATCCCCACCGCCTCGATGCCGACGACGATGCGCTCGGGGTTCAGCGACTCGAGGAGGTGGTAGAAGCCCTCCCCGACCGTGCCGACCACGTCCTCGTCGGGCACCTCCAGGTCCTCGATGAAGATCTCGTTGGAGTCCACGGCCGCGCGCCCCAGCTTGTGGATCAGGCGCACGGTTACCGCCTTCCGGTCCAGATCAGCGAAGAAGAGCGTCATGCCCTTGAGGGGCTTCTGCGGATCACGGTCGCCGGTCCGGGCCAGCAGCAGGATCTTGTTGGCGTGCTGGGCATTGGTGGTCCAGACCTTCCGCCCGTTGACGATCCACCGGTCGCCGCGCTTCAGGGCGCGCGTCTGGATCCGCGAGGTGTCGGTGCCGGCGTTGGGCTCGGTCACGCCGAACGCCATCACGATGTCGGCCGCGGCAATGCGGGGCAGGTACTTCTGCTTCATCTCCGACGTGCCGTACTTGATGATCGGCGTGGGCGGGAAGACATAGAAGTGGATCGGCGAGGCGCCCGAGGTCCCCGCCCCCGAGGCGCAGATCTCGTGGAGCATGAGCGCCGCCTCGGTGACCCCGAGCCCGGCGCCGCCGTACTCCTCGGGGATCATGATGCCGAGCCACCCGCTGTCCGCGAAGGCGCGGACGAACTCGTGGGGGTACTCGGCCTTGGTGTCCTTGTCGAGCCAGTAGTCCAACGAGAACGTCCGGGCCAGCGCGCCCACTTCCTTCTTGATCAGCTCCTGCGACTCCGTCAGCGCGAAATCCATGATGGCCTCCCCGGCGGTTCAGGTTCCCAAGATTATCATGTTCCGCGGGGCTTGCCCCCCGGCGCTTCCGCCGCTATCCTGGCGCCATGGAGAGCACTCCGGCGACGGAGACCACCCCGGCCATCCAGGACTATCTGGGCGCCATCTACGACCTGGCCGGCAGCGACAAGCCGGTCATCGGCGCTCGCCTCGCCCGCTACATGCACCTCTCCGCCCCCTCGATCGCCGAGGCGCTCCGCCGGATGCGGAAGGACGGGTACGTCCGGGTCGAGGGCCGCAAGGAGATCCGGCTGACCAGCAAGGGGCTCGGCATCGCCGAGACTATGGCCCGGCGCCACCGGCTGATCGAGCGCTGGCTCACCGACGTGCTCGGGCTGGACTGGGCGCGGGCCCACGACGAGGCGCATCGGCTGGAGCACGCGCTCTCTCCCGTGGTGGAGGAGCGCCTCGCCAAGATGCTGGGGATGCCGAGCACCTGCCCGCACGGCAACCCGATCCCCGGCATGCCAGCGCCGGAGGCCCACCACCCGATCCCGCTGAGCCAGGCCGTGACGGGGCAGACGCTGGTCGTGGACCGGATCACCGAGGAGGCCGAGGCGGATCGCCAGCTCCTCCGCTTCCTCTGGGAGAGCGGCATCCGGCCGGGGGTGCGGCTCACGGTGGGCGAGGTTGCCCCCTACGCGGGCACCATCTCCGTGCAGCTCGAGGGCAGAACCATCACCATGGGGCTGGCCGCCTCCCACAAGATCTGGGTCTACGACCCGCGGGAGTCTCAGCCGAAGACCCGGCCCAAGCGATCGCGCACGGCGAAGACAGGACGCTAGTGCCCGTCAAGGCCCTCTACGCGCTCCAGAACGGCTTCCTCGGCTTCGAGCGGAGCGGCCTCTTCTACGGCGAACGCTCGCCCGAGCGGGTGCGGATCCCGGTGACGTGCTATCTTATCCGCGCCGCCGACACCACCATCCTCTTCGACACCGGTCTCTCGCCGCGCGCCGTCCCCGGCCTCCTCCGCACCGATCCCCTGGCCCGCTTCGAGGACGGCGATCTATTGGTGCATCGGCTGGACTCGCTCGGCCTCGAGCCGACGGACGTGGACATGGTGGTGCTGTCCCACCTTCACTTCGATCACGCGGGGGGCGCCGCGCTCTTCACGTCCTCGGAGCTGGTGGTCCAGCAGGACGAGTACGCCTATGCGCACTATCCGGCGGCCTTCTTGGCCTCGTTCTACTACCGGAAGAACTTCGACCTCCCCGGCTATCGCTGGCGACTCCTCGACGGTGATGCGGAGCTGGTGCCCGGCGTCACCGTGCTGAGGAGCGACGGGCATACGCCGGGGCACCAGTCGCTCCTGGTCCAGCTCCCCGAGAGACGATCCCGTATTCTGGGAATCGGCGATCAAGGCTCCGGACGCGTATCGCTGAGACAGTCCACACGGGGGTTGACTTCCCCGACCGTCGGGCGCGGAGGCGCCCCGACGGCGAATCCGATAGTCCACACGGGGGTTGACTTCCCCGACCGTCGGGCGCGGAGGCGCCCCGACGGCGAATCCGATAGTCCACACGGGGGTTGACTTCCCCGACCGTCGAGCGCGGAGGCGCCCCGACGGCGAATCCGATAGTCCACACGGGGGTTGACTTCCCCGACCGTCGGGCGCGGAGGCGCCCCGACGGCGAACCAACAGGAGACGCCCATGGGAGTCCTCGACGGAATCGAGATCCTGGAACTCGCGCGCGTGCCGCCGGCCGAGCTGCCCGGCATGTTCTTCGCCGACATGGGCGCCCACGTGCTGAAGATCGACACGCCGCCCGAGGCGCACGAGGACGAGGACTGGCGGCGGCGCGCCGCCTTCGTCTACGTCAACCGCAACAAGCGCTCCCTGGCGCTGAACCTCAAGGCGCCCGAGGGCCAGGCCATCTTCAAGCAGCTCGCCACCACCGCCGACGTCATCATTGAGGGCTTCCGCCCCGGCGTGATGAAGCGCCTCGGTGCCGACTACGAGAGCATCAAGGCCGTCAACCCGCGGATCATCTACTGTTCGCTCTCGGGATTCGGCCAGAACGGGCCCTACCGTGATTACCCCGCCCATGACGGGAACTATCTCTCCCTCGCGGGCATCCTCGCGCTGATCGGCGAGCCCGGCCGAAAACCGGTGTTCCCGCTGAATCTGGTCGCCGACTACGCCGGCGCCAGCATGCACGGGGCGCTCGGCATCATGCTGGCGCTCTTCGCCCGCGAGCGCACCGGCCGCGGCCAGCACGTCGATGTCTCGTACCTCGACACCTCGGTCGCCCTGCTGGCCGCCACGCCCAACATGCGCTTCTTCTGGAGCGATGGGTGGGCGCCGAAGCGGGGCGAGGGCTTCCTCGGCGGGTCCTACCCGTACTACGCCGTGTACGAGGCCAGGGACGGGAAGCTCTTGACCATCGGCTGCACCGAGCCCTGGCTCTGGGCCAACTTCTGCAAGGCCATCGATCGCCCCGAGTTCGTCAAGTTCGCCCGGCAGCCGGACCAGTTCGTGCGGGCGGCGAATGCCGACGAACGGCGCTGCCGCGAGGAGATCGAAGCCATCATCAAGACGCGCACCCGCGACGAGTGGTACGACTTCCTGGTCAAGGCCGACGTGTGCGTGGGCAAGGTCTACGACCCGGAAGAGATGGTCCAGGACCCGCAGGTCCAGGCCCGCGACATGGTGGTCGAGGTCCACCACCCGCGCTACGGCAAGGTCAAGCAGTTCGGCCAACCCATCAAGCTCTCGGAGACGCCGGGCAGCGCGCGCACCGCCGCGCCCTATGCGGGCGAGCACACCGACCAGGTGCTGCGGGAGCTGGGCGTGAGCGAGGCCGAGATCGAAGCGCTCCGGGAGAAGAAGGTCGTCGGCTGATGATCCAGCACATCAAGTCCGCCGAGCGGTATCACGCCGATCACGGGTGGCTCTCCACCTGGCACCACTTTTCCTTCAACGACTACTTCGACCCGGCCAATGTGAGCTTCGGCCCCCTGCGTGTGTTCAACGAGGACATCGTCCAGCCGGCGAGCGGCTTCCCGCCCCACTCCCACCGTGACATGGAGATCATCACCTATGTGCTGGCGGGAGAGCTGGAGCATCAGGACAACCAGGGACACCGCGGCCGCATCCTGCCCGGCGAAGTCCAGGTGATGTCCGCCGGCACCGGCATCGTGCACTCGGAGGCCAATCCGTCGCCGACGGCGCCGCTTCATCTCCTCCAGATCTGGATCATGCCGCGCACGCGGGGGCTCACGCCGCGCTGGGTGCAGCAGCGCTTCACCGCCGACGCCCGCAAGGGGGCGCCGCTCGCGGTCGTGACGCCGAAGGACGGGAGGACGCCGGCGGGGACGAGCAAGCTCCAGATCGATCAGGACGCGACGGTCTACGTGGCCTCCCTCGAAGCGGGACAGTCCGTGCCCCACGCGAGGACGCCGGGCCGCCGCGCCTACCTCTTCGCCATCTCGGGGGCGCTGGACGTGAACGGCCTCCGCCTCGACAGTGGAGACCAGGCGCGCATGACCGACGAGACGATGATCGCCCTCGAGGCCCGCGCGCCGGCGGAAGTGATCCTGATCGACCTGCCGTGAGAAGCGGCGCCGGCCGGCCCGGGCCGTTCCCGGAGACGACCCATGCGCTTCGAAGTCGAGATTGCCGAGGATGACAACGGCCTCTTCCGCGCCACCGCCGTCGCCTACCCGGAGGTCACGGCGACCGGGCGGACGGAGAAGGAGGCGCTCGGCCTCCTGATGGAAGCCATGGAGCGCTACATGAGAAAGCTGGCCGCTGGCCGAGGTGCGGCTTGCGATCGACGGCGATGAGGTCACCACGCGGACGTTGATCGCTCCCGAGGGCCCAGCCCTGCTGGGCGCGGTGCCCCTCGAGAGCCTCCTCTTGGCCGTCGACCCGGTCGCCAAGCGCCCTATCCCCGCGAAGGGGCTCGTCGGCTAACCAGCGGCGGTAGGCCAGGCTCCGCGAGATGTTCCTCGCGAGCGCCGATGTCGCCGATGCGAGCGAGAACCCCAAGGCCCCTCCGGTCATCACATGAGCACCATCTGCGTCTGGATCGTCAGCGACAGCAGGCGTCCCGACTCGTCGGTGACCCGCGTCTGCCACACCATGGTCCGCTTCCCCCGGTGGAGCGGGGTCGCTTCGGCGCGGACCGTTCCCGCGCGCCCGGCCGCGAAGAAGTTGGTCTTCGATTCGAGCGTCGTCGTGGTGGCGCCGGCGGGCAGGTTCAGCACGGTGGCCGTCGCGCCGACGGTGTCGGCAAGGGCCATGAGCGTACCGCCGTGGAGGCTTCCGCCCACCGTTCTCAGCTCGTCCCTGATCGCGAGCTGGGCGACGACGCGCTCCCTCGTCACCTCGACGAGCTGGATTCCCAGCAGCTCTGCCAGGGTCCCCTTGAGTGCCGCCGCGATCTCCGTCAGACCGATGTCCATGGCTCACCCCCGTTTGGATAACTGGCCTATGATGGGCGCCGCATCGACCGGCCGCAACTATCTCCGAGGTAAGGTAATATCACGGGTTGAACCCTGACGGCCGCTCGCGTATGCTCGGGAGCGCATCGCGGTCCTACTCCCGAAGCCAAGGAGATCTCCGGTGAAGCTCGACGTCGGCATGCTGACCCACGACCTCAAGACCAGCCCCGACTATGCCCGCAAGGTCGAGGCCATGGGCTACGACTGCCTCTGGTCGTCGGAGACGCAGCACGATCCCTACCTGCCCTTGGCGGTGGCCGCGACCAGCACCTCGCACATCAAGCTCGGCACCAATATCGCCACCGTCTTCTCGCGGAGCCCGATGATCACGGCGCACATCGCCTGGGACCTGCAGAAGGCCTCGGGCGGGCGCTTCACGCTGGGGCTCGGCACCCAGGTCAAGGGACACAACGAGCGGCGCTTCTCGGTGAAGTGGGAGTCGCCGGGGCCGAAGATGGCGGAGGCGATCCGGGCCATGAGGGCGATCTGGGACTGCTGGCAGAACGGAACCAAGCTCAACTTCAAGGGGCAGTTCTACACCTTCGACGTGATGACGCCGTTCTTCAACCCGGGCCCCATCGAGCACCCGAGGATCGCCATCTTCATCGCCGCAGTGAACCCGTATATGTGCGGGGTGGCGGGCGAACTCTGCGATGGCATGCACGTGCACCCGTTCAACAGCCCCAAGTATCTGCGCGAGGTGGTCCACCCGGCGGTGGAGGCGGGGCTGCGCAAGTCGGACCGCAGCCGCAAGGACTTCACCTTCGCCACCACCACCTTCGTCGTGGTGGGCGACACCGAGAAGGAGCGAGCCGAGCAGGCGCGCATGGTCAAGCAGCAGATCGCCTTCTACGGCTCGACGCGCACCTACGAGCCCGTGCTCGCCGCCCATGGGTGGCAGGATCTGACGCCGAAGCTCCACCGCAAGTCGGTGGAGGGCGACTGGCAGGGCATGGCGGACCTCATCAGCGACGAGATGCTCGACACGTACGCGGTGACGGCCACGTACGACACGCTCCACGCGAAGATCGTGGAGCGCTACGCGGGGCTGCTCGATCGGACGGCGCTCTACCAGCCCTATCAGCCCGGTCTGAACGATCCGCGCCTGCCGTCCGTCATTCGCGCGTTCAACGGCTAGGAGCGGGTCTGGCCAAGATGCGTTCGTGACATGACCCACAAGGTGCAGGTCGAGATCAAGGCGCCGGTGGCGACCATCACGCTCAACAAGCCCGAGCGGCTCAATGCCTTGGACGTCGAGATGTGGGACGCCATCGGCGGGGCCGCCAAGGCCATCGACGCCGCCCCCGAGGTGCGCGTCGCCATCCTGATGGGAGCGGGTGGGGCCTTCTGCGCCGGGCTCGATGTCAAGGCCGGCTCCACCCTTTCGGAACTCGGGTTGGAGGATTCCCCCGCCAAGGCGCTGCCGGCCATCCGGCGGCATCTCGGTCGTCTCCAGTCCTGCTTCAGCCGCCTCGAAGCCTGCCGCGTGCCGGTGATCGGGGCCCTCGAGCGCGTCTGTATCGGCGGGGGCCTGGAGCTGGCGCTGTGCTGTGACATCCGCCTGGCCGCCGAGGGCACGATCTTCTCCATCCCCGAGGTCCGGCTGGGCATCGTCCCCGACATGGGCGGCACCCAGCGGTTGCCGCGCACCGTCGGCATCGGCCTCGCCAAGGAGCTGATCTACTCCGCCCGCCGCGTAGATGCCGCCGAAGCGCTGCGCATCGGCCTGGTCAACGCGGTCCACCCGGCAGGCGACCTTCAGGCGCGCGTGGCCGAGCTGGCGGCGGAGATCGCGGCGAATGCCCCGCTGGCCGTCCAAGCGGCCAAGCGATCCATCAATGGCACATACTGGCGCGAGATCGGGTCCTGGCTCGACCGGGAGGCCGCGGAGGCGGCCGGGCCGCTGCTCTCCGAAGACCGCAAGGAAGGGATGTGGGCGGCGGCCGAGCGCAAGCGCGCCAACTTCAGGGGACGATGACTCCAACCGGAGGCTTTGATGGCTGATCTCTACGACCTCGGTGACAAGCCGGCGCTCGGCCTGGTGCCGGCCCGCATGCACGCCTATGTCGTCCGCCAGAACCGCTTCGGGCAGCCGCGCGACGCCTGGAAGCGCGAGGTCATCGCCACGCCCAGCATCGGCCCCGACGAGGTGCTGATCTACGTGATGGCCTCCGGCATCAACTTCAACAATGTCTGGGCCGCGCTCGGCACGCCGGTGGACGTGATCGCCGAGCGCCAGAGGCAGGGCGAGCCCGAGGACTTCCACGCGGGCGGCAGCGACTGCTCGGGCATCGTCTGGGCGGCGGGCAAGGACGTCCGAAACGTCACGATGGGCGACGAGGTCATCGTCCACAGCGGCTGGTGGCGGCCGGACGATCCGTGGGTGCTCTCGGGCAAGGACCCGATGCTCGCAGAGAGCACGCGCATCTGGGGCTACCAGACCAACTATGGGAGCTACTGTCAGTTCGCGCGCGCCCAGGCGCACCAGTGCCTGCCCAAGCCGCGGCGGCTCAACTGGGAAGAGGCGGGCTGCTTCCTCCTATGCGCCTCGACGGCGTACCGGATGCTCATGGGCTGGCCGCCTCATACCGTCGAGCCAGGCGACGTCATCCTCGTATGGGGCGCCGCGGGCGGGCTCGGCAGCATGGCCCTCGACATCACCCGCGCGCGGGGCGGGCGCGCGGTCGCGGTGGTCTCCGACGAGGCCAAGAAGAAGTTCTGTCTCGAGCACGGCGCCGCCGGCGTCATCAACCGCAAGGAGTTCACGCACTGGGGGCCCATGCCCGACACGAATGACGCCAAGGCCTACGCTGACTGGAACAAGGTCGTTCGCGCCTTCGGCAAGGCCATCTGGGACGCGCTTGGTGAACGGACGAGCCCCCGCATCGTCTTCGAGCATCCCGGGGAGGCGACGCTCCCCACCTCGGGCTTTGTCTGCGCGACCGGCGGGATGATCGTCATCTGCGCCGGGACGACGGGCTACAACGTGACGATGGATCTCCGCTACCACTGGATGCGCCAGAAGCGCTTCCAGGGGAGCCACCTGTCCAACGACGAGCAGGCGGCGGCGGTGACGGCGCTGGTGGCAGAGGGCCGCGTGGATCCCAACCTGTCGAAGACCTTCCGCTTCGACGATATCCCGGAGTGCCACCAGCTCATGCTCGACAACAGGCACCCGTACGGCAACATGGGTGTCCTGGTCAACGCCACTCGGCCCGGGCTCGGAAGCAGCTAGCCGCCGCACGGCATTGCTGGATGGCGAGCCCTCGGCTCAGGAAAAAACTCTTGTGATAGCCGCGCACGGATGAGACACTCCGCATCGGAGCGCAGCCCTGTGATTCGGGAACGAGAGCCAGACCTCCGACGGCATCCCCGGGCACGAGTGAAATGGCCCGTTACCGTCGAAGCCGGCCACGAGGTCTTCGAGCTCGAAACCATGAATCTGAGCCCCTTCGGGGCCAAGCTGAGGCTCGACGACCCGCCGTTCGAGCCTGGGACGCAGGCGAAGCTCCACTTGCGGCCCCCCGATGGACATCCGCTCGATGTCCTGGCCATTGTCTGGCGAGCCGATCCGGACGGGCCGGCCTTCTTCTTCATCGGCGTCGAGGCACAAGACTTCACCTTCCCCACGGAAGCATCGGAGTCGGATTCCCCGCAGTGTTGACGGGCACTCGCGCTCCGCGCTTCCCACTCACCCCCTGTCCAGGAGGACCCTGATGGGCGCAGAGGCGAAGCTCAAACAGCTCGGCATCACCTTGCCGACGCCGGGAAAACCCCTGGGCAACTACATCCCGGGGGTACGGGTCGGCAACCTCCTCTTCCTCTCGGGCCATGGCCCGGTGCGCAACGGAAGCCCTACCGCGCGTGGCAAGCTCGGGCGGGACCTCTCCACCGAGGAAGGCTACAAGGTCGCGCGCGATGTCGGGATCAACCTGTTGGGCTCGGCGCGGAGCCTCCTCGGAAGCCTGGACAGGGTCAAGCGGGTGGTCAAGGTCTTGGGCATGGTCAATTCCGCCGAAGGCTTCGGCGACCAACCCAAGGTGATCAACGGCTTCTCCGACCTGATGGTGGAGGTCTTCGGTCACAACGGACGCCATGCCCGCTCCGCCGTCGGGATGGCGGAGCTGCCGATGGGCATCCCCGTGGAGATCGAGATGATCGTCGAGGTCGAGGCGGGCTCGCCGGCATCGACGAGCAAGGCCGGAAAGCCAGCCCCCTCGCCCGGCGCCGCCACGAAGCGCAGGGTCAAACGCTAGCCAGGAGCCCCGGCAGGAGAGCCAGGGCTCGATCGATCCGCGGTCCATACCAGGAGAGGAGCTTGCCGTCCACGAGGTGGACCCTTCCGCCTCTCAGCGCCGGGATCTCGGGGTGCGCGGCGAAGTCGGCGACGTGGACGCGGCGGAAGCGGTAGGGCTCATCGGGAAGGAGGATCACTTCCGGCCGCGCCAGAGCTACGTCGGCCAGCGTGACCTCAGGGTACCGTTTCGGGTGCCCCGCGAAGACATTCTCCCCCCCGCAGACGGCCAGCATGTCGTGCACGTAGGTATCGGCGTTGATGGTCATGTACGGCTTGCGCCAGATGGGGCAGAACACGCGCGATGGCCTGCGGCCGGCCTGACGCGCGCGTGTCTCCGCCAGGCGCGTCTCCAGGGCCGCTGCGACCTGGGCCCCGCGCTCAGGAGCGCCGGTGACCCGCCCCAGCTCTCGCACGAGCCGGATGCCCTCGAGCACGGTCCGGGGATAGGTGACGTAGACGGGGATGCGCCACGCGCGGAGCGCCTCGATGTGCTCGCGCACATTCTCCTCCACGTTGGCAACGACCAGATCGGGCTGCAGCTCGCGGATCAGGTCCAGCTTGGGGTTCTTCTCGCCGCCGACCCGGGTCTTGGTGGCGACTCCCTCCGGAGGCTGGGTGCAGTAGACCGTGCACCCGACCACGGCGTCGCCGCGCCCGAGCGCGAAGAGGGTCTCCGTGATGCTCGGGATGAGCGAGACGATCCGCCCCGGCGAGTCCGGCAGGGTGACGGCGACGCCGGACGCATCCACGAACGACCCCATCATTCACCCTCCCCCCGGCGCACGCCGGCGCAGCGATGGCCGAGGGCATCTTCGTCCACAAGCGTCTGGGACAGGACACTACAGCTTCGTCACCCGCTCGGATAAACGCTCGACCAGCTCGATCACTTCCTTCATCCGCTCGCGCAGCTCGGCCGCCGCCTTCTTCGCCGCGTCGGCCTGACCGGTCTCGAGCGCATCCTCCAGGTTGGTGACCGCGATCCCGAACGCCTTCAGCAGACGACGCGTGCTGTCCTCGGCCATGGGTCACTCCGACTGCGAGAGCGGGTGTGAGCGGCTCGATCGGGGCCTCGCATAGGCGATCAGGATATCACGGCGCGGGTGCGGCTTTCCGTGCTTGACAGAGCGGCCGGGCGAGCGTCTTGGTCATCCTGACTACAATCTCCCCGGGGCGCGCCCCGCCTCATGTATCCTCCGGGAGAGCCTGACCATGGTCCGTGCCGCTGATTTCCTCTACCGCGCCCTCTTCCGTGCCTGTCTCGCGCGTCTGCCCGAGCGAGCGGCGGTGGCCCTCGGCCAGTGGGGGCTGCGCGTGCTCCCGCTGGATCGCTTCCCGATCTTCAGGAACACGAACCCGCGGCTCGCCGTGACCCTGGGCGGCGTAGCGCTGCCGAACCCGTTGATCCTCTCCTCCATGTACTACGACACTCGCATCCTGCGCCGGGCCATGGGGCTCGGATTCGGCGCCGTCACCACCAAGAGCATCACGCGCGCGCCCCGCCCCGGTCACCCGCATCCGAACCTCGTCCGGATCGAGACCGCCGAGGGCCCCGGCCTCGTGAACTGCAATGGCTTCCAGAATCCGGGGCTCGAGGCCTATCGCCGCGCGCTCAAGGACCTGTCGCACCGCGGGCCGCTCATCGTCGCCGCCGGCGGCGAATCGGTCCAGGAGTACGTCGAGGTGGTCGCCGGGCTCGAGGAGTTCGGCGATCTCGTGGAGATCAACATCTCCTCGCCCAACACCAGGCTCGTCTACGAGTGGTCGGCGCGACCGGCCGATCTCGAAAGGCTCTTCCGGACTGTGAGGACGGCGACGCAGAAACCGCTCATCGTCAAGGTCTCCCCGGACTATCGGCAAACCAACGAAGAGACTATCATCCCGGCCGCCCTGGACGCGGGGATCGGCATCGTGAACTGCGGGAACACGCGGCGCGTGGAGGAGCCACGCCTGTCGCAGAAGGCCGGCGGCCTCTCGGGCCCCGCGCTGTTCACGGCGACGCTGGACAGCGTGCGTCGCCTGCGCGACCGCTTCGGCGCCGGCCTCGAGATCATCGCTTGCGGCGGCATCGACGCGCCGCACAAGGCCTGCTTGGCGCTGGCCGCCGGCGCGAGCGCCTGCGCCTACTTTACAGGATTCGTCACTCGCGGCCCGATCCTCGCGCGCCTGATCCTGGACGCCCTGCTCGATCTCAGGAAGTAACCCACAGGTTATCCACTTATCCACCGGCATCCACAGCAACCGGAATTGCACGCGCTGACGCGCGTCCGCGGGTAGGCCGCGAAAATGTGACGCTCCCACCGTCCACAGCAGAGAGACCATCCATGGCGTCCTTCATTCACGCAGCTTCGGTGTCATGCGCGCGCCCGCATGCGCGTCTGACGCGGTGAAACGAAGCCTTGACAGGATTCTCACTGCTCCCTAAGGTGGTCCATGCGCGCGCGCACGCTTCAAGGAGCGCGGCGGTTCGTCGAGGATGTCTGGTGACCATTTCCACGAGGGGACAAGAGGCATGGAGGCCAGCCGGAAGCCACTCGCGAAAATCGAGGGCAAGAAACGCATGCGGCTCAATGGGCTCACCATCGCGTGGCGCGGAACCCCGAGCCTGGACGACTGGGTCGCCTACATCGTGAACGGGACGAAATCCAGGAAGCTGATCCTGGCGGACCACACTTCCGAGCGGAAGGTGAAGGCCCTGCTCGACCGCATCCAGAGCCTGCCTAAGAAGGAAGTGGAGAAGCTGGCCAAGGGATAGTGAGAAACTCGGAGGGGGGCTTCGCCCCCCTTCCGAAGCCTCCCCCCAGGAATCGTTGCGCCGGCAAAGCCGGCGCTCGAATGGAGGTCAGTCCCGCACGCTCATGGCAAACCCGGAAGAGGGCGCGAGGTCGCCGAGTTTCCTAGCCAAGGGATAGGGGTTTGGTGGTCGCCACGGCCGACGGGTCCTGGGCCCAGATGGCCGGGTCGGCGTCGACGTAGAGCTCGATCGTATTGCCGTCGGGGTCTTCGAGATAGATCGACTGGCTCACCCGGTGATCTCGGATGCCCCGGATCGGCACGCGGCGAGCGTCGAGCAGCACCTTGGTCTCCCGGAGGTCGTCCAGCGAGCTGCCGATCTTGAGCGCCACATGTGCCAATCCCACGGCGGAGTCGGGGGGATTGGGCGCGTCATGGCCGACGGCCATCACCGCCAGATCGTGGTGGTTCACGCCGGCCGAGAAAAAGACCATACGGCCCGGGAAACGCGCCACCTCCTTGAGCCCAAGGACCCCTGTGTAGAAGCCCGCGGACCGCTCCAGATCCCGTACTTTCAGGACCACATGCCCCACTCCCTGAACTTTCATGGCGAGTCCCTTTCCGCGGCTACGAGCGTGTCGAAGTGACCTCCGGTCCAGCGCCGGCTCCGCCGGCGATTACAACGCGCCCCGCTGGGCCAGGCTCACAAAGCGTTCTCTTCCGATGACGACGTGGTCGTGGATGCGCAAGTCGAGGAGCTTCGAGCATTCTACGAGCTGGCGGGTGAGCCGCAGGTCCTCCCGGCTCGGCGTGGGATCCCCGCTGGGGTGGTTGTGCAGCAGGATGATCGACGCCGCCGATTCCAGGATCGCCGGCTTGAACACCTCGCGCGGATGGACGAGGCTCGCCGACAGCGTGCCTTCCGAGACCACCACGTCCCGGAGCAGCCCGTTCTGGGCGTCCAGCAAGGCCACACGGAACACCTCCTTCTTGAGATCTTCCATCAGCGGCCCGTAGCGCGCAAACACCTGCTCCGGGCTCGAGAGCACCGCGCGACTCACGCCGTTCCTCGAGCGCAAGCGCCGCGTGATCTCGAAGGTCGCGGCGAGCCGCACAGCTTTCACCCGGCCTACACCCCTGATGCCCGCGAGCTCCGCCACTCCCAGGCCCGAGAGCCCCGAGAGCGACCCGTGCAGCGTCAGCATATCCCGGGCCACGTCCATGGCGCTCACGCCGGGGACGCCGGTCCCGAGCTGGATGGCCAGTAGCTCGGCGTCGGCCAGGGCCTCCGCCCCTTTGTGATACAGCCGCTCTCGCGGCCGGTCCTCCACCGGCCACTCCCGGATCTGCGAGCCGCCACCCATGCATTCCGGGTAGCATGGGGCCCGGCAGTCGTCAACGTCCAGAGTTCGATACGGCCCGTGTTTGCCGGCGAAGGGTGCGCTCGAGAGACTCGGCGAGCGTCCTACAACGTGCTCAGGGCAGGGTCGCTCGGGCCGTGGATGCTGATCTCGCGAGGCTCGTCGCCGAGGCCCCTGATGCCGACCGTAAGGGTGTGAGGCGGCAGGAGCGGCAGCAGCTTGTCGGCCCACTCGATCAGGGTCACGCCATCGCCGTGGATGACCTCGTCGACGCCGATGTCGAGCAGCTCCCGGAGATTCTCGGTGCGGTACGCGTCCACGTGGTAGACCGGCAGGCGCCCGCGGTAGTGGTTCACCAGCACGAACGTCGCGCTGGTGACGTCGGACTCTACTCCGAGCCCTCGCGCAAGCCCCTGCACAAAGCAAGTCTTGCCCGCTCCGAGCTCTCCGATGCAGGCGACGACGGACCCCGCGCCGAGCCCCGCCCCGAGCCGCTCGCCGAGCGCCTGCGTCTCCTCGGCGCTGCGCGAGAGGAAGGTCTTCGTCGAGGTCACCGGACCTCGGCGGCGCCTCGGCGCCCGGCGCCGTGTCCGCGCACGGCTCGCCGCGGCTTCATCGCCTCCGGGATCGCCTCGATGATGTCCCCGGCGATGAGCCCGTCTTCGCCACGCTCGCCGCAGGCCAGGTCCCCGGCGAGGCCGTGGAGGAAGCAGCCCGCCTGGAGCGCCGTCAGCGCATCCAGGCCGCGAGCGAGGAACGCGCCGACCATGCCGGTGAGGACGTCGCCCGAGCCGCCGCTGGCCATGCCCGGATTGCCCGTGGGGTTGATAAACACGCGTGCGTCGGGGCCGCCGATCACCGTGCCGGCGCCCTTGAGGGCCAGCGCGACGCGGTGTCGCGCGCAGAACGTCCGGACGGCCTCCAGCCGATCCGATTGCACCTCGGCCACGGTCGCCCGCAGCATCCTCGCCATTTCCCCCGGATGAGGCGTGAGCGCCCGCGGACCGGCGGCGCGATCCAGCAGATCGAGATGCCCCCCGAGCGCGCTCAGAGCGTCGGCATCCACCACCATCGGCCGGTCCACTTCCGCCACCAGTCCTCGGATCAGCTCCTGGGTTTCGGGATCGAGCGAGAGGCCTGGCCCGAGCGCGACGGCGTCGGTCCGCGCCGCCAGCTCCAGGAGGCGCTCTCTCGCCTTCAACGAGACCGTCTGGCCGGCCGTTTCGGCGAGCGGTTCCGTCATCTGCTCCATGCCGAGGGCGGCCACGATGGGCTGCTGCGAGGCGGGGGTGGCGATGGTGCAGAGGCCGACCCCGCTGCGCAGCGCTGCGCGCCCGGTCAGGGCGGCGGCGCCCGTCTTGCCGACCGATCCGGCGATCACCAGCAGGTGGCCGAAGCTGCCCTTGTGGGCGTCGGGCTGCCGAGGAGGGAAATGACGCCGCACATCCCCCTCTTCGAGCAGGAAGGTCGCGATGCCGCGCTCGACTTCGATGGGCGGGATCCCGATGTCGATGACGAATACCCGTCCGGCATGGGACGCCGCCGGATAGAGCAGGAGACTGCGCTTGTAACCCGCGAAGGTGGCCGTCAGCGCAGCGTTCACGGTAGGGCCGAGGAGCGCGCCCTGGTCCGAGCCCAGGCCCGAGGGCAGATCGAGCGACACCACCGGACGTCCGCTGGCGTTCACGGCTCCGATCGCCTCGGCGACCAGTCCGTGGGCGGGCCCTGTAAGCCCCGTGCCGAGCAGCGCGTCCACGATCACGTCGGCCTGGCCCAGCTCTCGCCCGAGCGCGGGGAGTCCCGACTCCGCCTCGATTTCTTCGATCCGCCCCCGCCAGCGGTGGAGCGCGAGGGCGGCATCACCCTTGACGTCCCCCCGGCGGCCGACGAGGAACACCTGGACCCGGGCGCCTTGTGCCTTGAGCCGGCGCGCCACGACGAAGCCGTCTCCTCCATTGTTGCCCTTCCCGCACAGGATCGGCACGCGCTTGCCTCGAATGGCCGCGAACTCGCGGGCGATGAGACGCGCGGCGCCAGCCCCCGCATTCTCCATCAACCGAGGGCCCGCGATCCCCAGCTCGGCGATCGCGCGCGCATCCACGGCCCGCATCTCGGCCGCAGTGAAGACGGGGAGCACGGCTCAGCGCTCGCGGGGCACGAGGAAGGTCGCGGTCTGGCTCAGGAAAGCGCCGAGGAGCTCCGCGTAGATCTCGCGATACGTCGTCCTCGCCGCCCGCGGCAGCTCGATGTGCAGCGCCCGCGCCGCGGCCCCCAGCATGCCGTACTGCTTGGCGGCCGAGGCGGTGTAGCGTACCGGATCCAGCGACTCGACCCAGACCTCCAGGCGCGGCACTGCCGGATCGTCCAGACGAGACTCGCGGATCAGCTCGAACAAGGTCTTGAGCCGCCACGCATCGTCCCGGCTGAGCCCCACCGTGGCGATCTCCAGGCGCCCCGCGCTCTCCTTGCGCCCATTGCCGTGCACCTCGACGTAAAGGCGCAAGGGCCCCTGGGCTGCTTCGGCGACGCGGCGGCGGTAGGCCTCGTACACCCGCCGCGCCTCCTCGGTCTCGCCCTCGAGCCGCGCCGGAGTGCCCGGAACACTCTCGGTGGGGCGGTTGACGTTAAACCGGCGCCCGTCGGCGTCCAGATGGGAGAAGCCCGTCGCCGCGACCAGGCCGAAGCCCGTGAGTCGGGCCAGCTCGCGGCCGATGATGTCGGTGGCCTGATCCGAGGTCCCATGGGGAGCGCCGATCACGAAGCCCGCCCGTCCCTTCCAAACCTGGAAGCTCCCCTCGCGCTCTGAGATCTCGGCCGGCGCGGCCTCTTTGCCCTGCATGAGCCCGGCGCATCCCTGAACGAGCATGGCGACGCCGAGCACGAGCCTACCCGCGCTCCGCAGCGTCATCCGGGGGACCTCCGACCAGCATGGCCTGAGCCAGCGCGTAGTCACCGTCATGGGCGAGGGAGAGGAGCACGCGACCGGCGCCCTTGGCCAGGGCGATGGCGCGGCAGCGCCCGCTCAGGATCATCGTCGGCGCCTCGCCGCGCTCGCGCCGCACTTCCATCTCCCGCCAGCTCACACCCATCCGCAATCCCGTGCCCAGAGCCTTGAGCGTCGCCTCCTTGGCGGCGAAGCGGGCGGCAAGATGCGGAATGGGGTCGCGCCGACGGCGGCAGTAGACGATCTCCTCGTCGGTGAAGACGCGCCGCAGGAACCGCTCATCCCAGCGCTCAACGATCTGACGCACTCTCGAGATCAGCGCCAGATCCACGCCGATGCCCATGACGTTCATGCTCAACAGGATGCCATTCGCCCGGCGGTGGATCGCGCCGCAGCGGTCTTGCTTGCGCCCGGGCCGAGGATGCCGCATTGCTGTTCATGTTCAACAGGACGCCATTCGCCCGGCGGTGGATCGCGCCGCCACGGCCCGGTTTGCTCTGGCGGGGCCGGGGATGCCCTTCGAACCCCATGTGTAGTTTGGGGTGAGGAGGGCGCCCCGGCCCCGCCAGCGCAAACCAGAAATCGGCGTGTCACCGTCCGATCGCCGCGCAAATCATCCCCGCCAGCTCGGCGGCGATACTCTCGACGCGCCCCTGCTCCTCCCCCTCGACCATGACGCGCGCCACGGGCTCCGTGCCGGAGTAGCGGAGCACGATGCGCCCGGATCCGTCCATCTCGGCCTCGAGGCCAGCCACCCGTTCGCTCAAGCCGGGAATCGCGTCGAAGGGCCGCTTCTCCTTGACCGGCACATTGACGAGGACCTGAGGGAACTTGGTCATGCACGAGGCCAGGTCGGAGAGCGACTGCCCGGTCTCCCGCATCACGCCGAGGAGGTGGAGCGCAGAGACGATCCCGTCTCCGGTGCTCGAGTGATCGAGGAACAGGAGGTGGCCCGATTGCTCCCCGCCCAGATTGGCACCGCACTTCAGCATCTCCTCGAGCACGTAGCGGTCACCGACCTGGGTCTTCACCGCCCGGACCCCGGCGCTCGTCAAGGCGCGATCGAGGCCCAGATTGGCCATCACGGTGGTGACCACCACCCCCTCCTTGAGCCGGCCCTGGGCGGCGAGGCGGCGACCGAGAATGGCGAGGGCATAGTCACCATCCCGGACCAGGCCACGCTCATCGACCGCGATCAGGCGGTCGCCGTCTCCGTCGAAGGCCAGCCCGACATGGGCGCCCGAGGCCACCACCTTCTCCTGAAGCGCCTCTGGGTGGAGCGCGCCCGAGCGCCGGTTGATGTTCCGCCCATCGGGACGGGCGCCGAGAACGATCACCTTCGCGCCGAGGCCACGGAACGCCCTGGGCGCGACGCGACAGGTCGCGCCGTGAGCGCAGTCGAGCGCGATGGTGAGGCCGCCGAGGTCGAACGTGAAGCCGTGACGGACATGGGCGATGTACTCCGCCTCGGCCGCGTCATAAGGCACCAGCCGGCCGATCTGCGCCCCGGTGGGTTTGGGGGCCTCGTCCGGTCCCGAAAGCCGCCACTCGATGTCGTCCTCCCAGGCGTCTGGCACTTTGGCACCTTCGGCGGAGAAGATCTTGATGCCGTTGTCCTCGAAGGGGTTGTGGGAGGCCGACAGGACCACACCGCCGTGGGCCCCTAGCCGGCGCGTCAGATAGGCGATGCCCGGCGTCGGCAGCACGCCGACCGCATAGACATCCGCGCCGGCCGAGAGCGCCCCGGAGACGACGGCTGCCTCGAGCATGGGACCCGAGAGGCGCGTGTCCCGGCCCACCACCAGACGCACCTTGGAGCCGCCGTGATGCTCGAGCAGAGTGGCCACGAGCTGGCGCCCGAGTCTCTGCGCCAGCTCGGTCGTCAACGGCGCCTCGTTGGCAACGCCGCGGATGCCGTCGGTGCCGAAGAGCCGACTCACGACCTGGGCCTCCGCGGGCTCGGCTCGGAGCCCGATGGCGCCGCCGCTGCGAGCACCAGCCGTACCCGGGAGGGATTGATACGGACCACGGTGACGCCCGCCGGGACGATGATCTGCTCCGGCAGGAGCCGGAGCGTGATCTCTCCGGGCCTCGCGCCGGACAGGCTCACGCGGGCCTTGATCTGATCCGCAGACAGCCGCGCGAGGGTGCCCCGAAGACCGTGCACCTGGACGTCCACGCTGTCGGGGCGCTCGCCTGTCAACACCAGCCCCGGCGGCATCCCGTCGTACTCGATGGGCGCAGAGAACACGATATCGGACTTCTCGGAGGTCATCACGAAAAGCCAGAGCGCGATGGAGAAGCCGACCGCCAGCAGCTTCAGCTCCCAGTGGCGCGTCAGGACGGTCATTTCCTGAGCCACCCGCGGGCAGGCACCCACCAGTGAAGCCGCCGCTGAGCGCGCGGCTCGCCGAGCGAGAACAGCTCCACTATCCGGCGCCTCAGCAAGTCGCGGTCGAGCGGCGTCTCCATGTGCCCGCCCACCGCCAGCGAGATGCGGCCGGTCTCCTCGGAGACCACGAGCACCACTGCGTCGGTCTCCTCGGCCAGGCCGAGGGCGGCCCGGTGTCGCGTGCCCATGGCGCGCGCGAGCTGGGTGTTGCGGGACAGCGGCAGGAAGCACCCGGCCGCGGCCACGCGGTCGCCGCGGATGAAGACGGCGCCGTCGTGGAGCGGCGAGTAGGGCAGGAAAAGGCTCACGAGCAGGTCCGCCGAGACCAGCGCGTCGAGAGGCACGCCCAGCTCGGCGTAGTTGCGGAGGCCCGTGCTCCGCTCGAGGACGAGGAGAGCGCCGATGCGCTTGGAGGCCAGGGCGTCGGCCGCCTTGACCACATCGTCCAGCAGGTGGCTCTGCTGCTCGCGGGCCACCAGCGTCATGCCCTGAAAGAGCCGGCTCTGGCCGAGCTGGGCCAGGGCCCGCCGCAGCTCGGGCTGGAAGAGCACGATCAGCGCCAGCACCCAGAAGGACCAGAAGTTCTCGAGCAGCCAGCTCGTGCTGTACAGCTCCAACCGGCGCGCTGCGAAGGAGGCCACCATGAGACCGCCCAGGCCCAGGAGCATCTGCACGGCTCGCGTCTCCTTGAACATCACGAAGACGCGGTAGAGCACGGCCGCCACCACCAGGATGTCGATGGCGTCGCGGAGGCGGAAGCCCTGAAGCACCGTCCACACGGCTCAAGTTCTCTGGCGCGCTCGGCGTATGGCCTCAGCCACCCTCACTGCCTGTACCGTCTCCTCGACATCGTGGGTCCGGATGATATGTGCCCCGCCCAGCACCGCAACCGCCGTCGCCGAGAGCGAGCCGGGCAGCCGCCGCGTCGGGTCGTCCTCACCGGCCACCGCCCCGATGAAGGACTTGCGCGACACGCCGACGCAGACCGGCCATCCCAGCTCGCGAACCTCATGGAGCCTGGCGAGCACCTCGCAGTCCCACCCGTGCCATGCCATGCCCTGGTTTCTGAAGAACCCGATGCCAGGATCCACGACGATGAGCGACGGGTCGATGCCGGCCGCTCGCGCGATCCCGATACTCTCCTCGAGCAGAGCGCGGACGACTTCGATGGGGTCACCGCTCCCTGGGATTAGCTCGCCTCGGACGGCGGGGCCCCAGCCCCGCGACGTCCTGCGGCTCGGTCCTCCGGATTGCTCGCCTCGGACGGCGGGGCCCCAGCCCCGCGACGTCCTGCGGCTCGGTCTTCCGGATTGCTCGCCTCGGACGGCGGGGCCCCAGCCCCGCGACGTCCTGCGGCTCGGTCTTCCGGATTGCTCGCCTCGGCGGCGGGGCCCCAGCCCCGCGACGTCCTGCGGCTCGCACTACCCTCACCGGCTCGCTCGGACGCCATCAGGATGAGCCCGACGCCCGCGCGCCCGGCGAGCCGCGCCATTTGGGGATCCCCGGTGAGGCCGGTCACGTCGTTGATGATCCGAGCGCCCGCGGCCAGCGCGGCCCGGGCCGGCAGGCTGCGGCTCGTGTCGGCCGAGACCGGCAGGTCGAGCTTCTTCACGAGAAGGTCAATGGCCCAGGCGAGACGATCCGCCTCCTGCGACTCTGGGATCCGGGCCGCCAGGTAGGGAGCGGTGGACATCGCTCCCACATCCACGAAAGCGGCCCCGGCCCTCGTCATGGCTTCCGCCGCACGCAACAGGTGGTCCGCCTGGATCACGACTGAGCGGTCGTAGAATGATTCAGGACTCACGTTGAGCGCGCCCGCAACGGCCACATCCTGCCCGTCGCCCACGGTGATCCCCCCCAGGCACGCTCGCTTCGTCATCTGAGCTCGCTCCCCGGAGACAAAAACACCACCGGCCCTCGAGTCGGTGGCGGGACAAATCCCGGACCTAGACAAACTCGGAGGGGGGCTTCAACCCATTTCCGAAGCCTCCCCGCAGGGAATCGATCGCGCCGTCGAAGGCCGGCACCCGAACGTCGATCACGCAGCGCGAAGTCTTCTCATACAGGCTCCCAGGAGCGCCAGACTAACCTCCCTTCGAGCGCCCGCTCCCCCGGCGCGAGCTTCCGAACTGCTCGCCTCGGACACTGCCTGGGCCCAGGCCGGCTGTCCTGCCTGCGGCTCGCACTGCCTCCTTGGGGGAGGCGGTCGAAGCGCCTCCTCCGATCCTCGGGCAGGCCGCCAGGTCAGGCCGGTGCCGGCGCTCCCTGCAAGGGCGGCACTCTGAGAAGCCGGGCGATCTCCTCGCCGTCGAGCGACTCGCGCTCCAGGAGCGCCCGCGCCAGCGTGTGGAGCTTCTCCAGGTTCGCTTCGATCATCTGGCGCGCGCGCGCGGCGCACTCCGTCACGATCCGCTTGATCTCGGAATCGATGAGGATCGCGGTGTCCTCGCTGTAATCCTTGGCCCGCGACATCTCGCGCCCGAGGAAGATGTGCTCCTCGCTCTTCCCGAAGGTGAGCGGCCCCATCTTGTCCGACATCCCCCACTCGCAGACCATCTTCCGCGCCATCTCCGTGGCCTTCTCGAGATCGTCGCCCGCCCCCGTCGTCCGCTGCTGGAGCACGATCTCCTCGGCCGCCCGGCCACCGAGCAGAATAGTGATCCGGTCGATGAGGTACTCCTTCGAGTAATTGTACTTGTCGTCGGCGGGGAGCTGCTGGGTGAGGCCGAGCGCCCGGCCGCGCGGGATGATGGTGACCTTGTGGAGCGGATCGGCGCCGGGGAGCAGGTCGGCGACCAGGGCGTGCCCCGCCTCGTGGTACGCGATGGTCTTCTTCTCCGTCTCGGAGATGATCATGGAGCGCCGCTCCACACCCATCAGGACCTTGTCCTTGGCGTTCTCGAAGTCGATCATCTCGACGATCTTCTTGTCCTGGCGCGCCGCCAGGAGCGCCGCCTCGTTCACCAGGTTGGCCAGATCCGCTCCCGAGAAGCCCGGGGTGCCGCGCGCCAGCACCTTCAGCTCCACGTTGGGCGCCAGCGGGATGCGCCGCGCGTGCACTCTCAAGATCTCTTCCCGGCCCCTGACGTCAGGTCGGGCCACGACCACCTGGCGGTCGAAGCGACCGGGGCGCAGCAGCGCCGGGTCGAGCACGTCCGGCCGGTTGGTGGCGGCGATGAGGATCACGCCCTCGTTGGTCTCGAAGCCGTCCATCTCGACCAGGAGCTGGTTCAGGGTCTGCTCGCGCTCGTCGTGACCGCCCCCCAGGCCGGCCCCGCGATGGCGCCCGACGGCGTCGATCTCGTCCATGAATATGATGCAGGGGGCGTGCTTCTTGCCCTGCTCGAAGAGATCGCGGACGCGGGAGGCGCCGACGCCGACGAACATCTCCACGAAGTCTGAGCCAGAGATGGAGAAGAACGGCACGTTGGCCTCACCGGCGATGGCCTTGGCCAGAAGCGTCTTGCCGGTGCCCGGGGGGCCGACGAGGAGCACGCCCTTGGGGATCTTGCCGCCGAGCTTCTGAAACTTGGGCGGGTCTTTCAGGAACTCGATGATCTCGCGTAGCTCCTCCTTGGCCTCGTCCACGCCCGCCACGTCCTGGAACGTGACCTTGTTCTGCTTCTCCGAGATGAGGCGAGCGCGGGCCTTGCCGAAGGAGAGCGCCTTCGCACCACCGCCCTGCATCTGGCGCATGAAGAAGATCCAGACGCCGATGAAGAGCAGCATGGGCACCCACTGGAGGAGGATGGCGTACCAGGGGTTGTTGTCGGGCGGTCTGACCTCGATCTTCACGCCCTTGTCCCTGAGGGACTTGACGAGATCGGGATATTCCGCCGTGAAGGTCCTGAAGGCGGAGCCGTCGCTGAGCCGACCGGTGACCGAGTTGCCCCGGAGAGTCACCTCTCTCACCTCGCCCGCGTCGACCTTCTTCAGGAACTCGGAGAAGACGATCTCGCCACGCGGCGACTGGTTGGCCTGGAAGAGGTTGAACAGGAGGATGACGATCAACCCGATCACCATCCAGAGCGCCAGGTTCTTGTAGAATGGATTCATGCCGCTGGAATTATACCATACGCCCCAGGGCGGCCAGCGCGACGGGTCAGGGCGCTCAGGGCGCCCGCCCGTGTTCGAAGACGGCGATGTGCCGGAGATTGCGGTGCAGCCCGTCGTGGTCCAGGCCGTAGCCGACCACGAACTCGTCCGGGATGACGAAGCCGATATAGTCCACGGCCACGTCCACCTCCCGGCGGGCCACCTTGTCCAGCAGCACGCAGAGGGCCAGGCTCCTGGGGTGGCGGGTGGCCAGGTTGCGCCGGAGATAGCTGATGGTCCGCCCGGTGTCGATGATGTCTTCCACGATGATCACGTCCCGCCCCTCGATGGACGTCGAGAGGTCGGCGCTGAGCCGCACCACACCCGAGGAGCGGGTGCCCGAGCCGTACGAGGACACGCTCATGAAGTCGAGGCTGACCGGCAGCCGGATCGTGCGGATCAAGTCGGCGGCGAAGATCACGGCGCCCTTGAGCACGCCCACCAGGACGGGAGCTCGCCCGGCATAGTCATGGCGGATGGCCTCGCCCAGCTCGGTGACCCGGGCCGTGATCTCGTCGTGCGAGATGAGGATGCGGCCGGGACGGCCTTCCATGTCCCGGGGACCGTTTATTTCGCCGTCACGAAGGTCGGCAGCGAGCGGTCGGAGCGGACGCGCTCGGCCGTGCGGATCGCCTCCTCCCTGGTCCTGAACGCTCCCACTCGGACCCGATAGCGCAGTTGTCCCTCGTCGGCGGTCATCGGCGTGACCTGGGCCGCGAAGCCTCCTGCGGCGAGCTGCTTCCTGACACTCTCCGCCTGCTGGGGGCTCTTGAAGACCCCGACCTGAACCGTCCACTCAGCCCTCGCCTCTTGGCGCTCCTCGCCTGCGGCTCGTCGGCCACCCTTCGGCTCGAACGGCAGCTCAGCCCTCGCCTCTTGGCGCTCGTCGGTGGCCTTAGCCTCGATCGGAGTGGGCCGCGTTGTCTCCTGGCTCTCGGTTCCCGCCGGCCTCGGCGGGAAGGGCTCATCGCTGCGCTCGGGGGCCCGTCCTGGGTTCGGGCGGGCCTTGGCCGCCGCGCCCGGCTTGGCCGGGGCGTCTCCCTTCCTTGGTAGCGGGACCGCGCCGAGCGGCGCCGTGAGCGTCTGATAGAAGGTCAGCTTCTCCTGGAGCTGAGGCGCTCGCTCGGTGCCTACCTCGGTCAGCCCACCCCGGCGAGAAGTCGGGGCCGCTTTGCGGGTGGGTTCGGCGATCACCTGGGGCGGAGTGTGCCGCGCCCATTGCCGCCCGACGAGTATGCCCAGCGTAAAGGTGAGCCCGAGGATGACCAGCGCCGCCCCGCCCAGCGCCAGCCACTGCGCTGCTCCCGGGCCGTCCTTGCCTCGATGACGCGCTCCTGCCGTCGCCATCAGATCACCCCCTCGGATCGTCGAAGCCATTTGAGACCCTCGCCTCCGGCCGGGCATCGCATTACATGCTCTCCGGGGCGGAGACGCCGAGGAGGCCCAAGGCGTTCCTCACGACCTGCCCGACGGCGGCGCAGAGTCCGAGTCGGGCAAGCGTCAGGTCCCGGTTATCGGTGATGATCCGGTGCGCCTTGT
>WNGB01005355.1_pt1 | contig 28080 bp, 29 predicted proteins | sample 5400681 | NCBI WGS metagenome assembly WNGB01 (sample SAMN13153367, study PRJNA577476) | soil metagenome | isolation source: 115 cm soil or saprolite under grassland replicate 2 | place: USA:California | collected 2016-06-15
CGACTCCTCTCCGCCTCACTCACCTGCCGCCTCCAGAAACGCTCGCTCTTCGCCTATCTCACGGACGTCATCCACGCCAGCATCCGCGGCGACCCGATCCCCGCACTCGCCTGAGCGGCCACACCTGAACGCTTACGGTTTTCGTTTTCGTCGGCGTCCTCCGGAGCGGGACTTGGTACCGAACTTGGTACCGGAACGGCGGCGAAGAGGCGATCCTCGCCGCGCTGGGCGGCGCCGGGGAAGGCGAGTGCGCCGCGTGGATGTACCTCTCCGTGATGCTGCCCTGCGAGTGCCCGGCCCGCATCTGCACGTACGCCTGCGGGTTCAAGGCCGCCTCGTAGGTGATCGCCGTGTGCCTGAGCCCGTGGAAGGGGCGGAAGGGCTTGGCGATCTTCGCCTTCGCGAGCGCGGGCTTGACGTAGGAGCGGCTGAGCTTAGACGGGTCGAGCGGCGTCCCTAGCGCCGGGTGGCAGAAGACGAGGCTCTCGTCGGAGCGATAGCGCGACGCCTGCCACTGCTCCTGCAGCACGTCCAGCGTCCGCTCGCCGAACTCGATCGTCCTGCGCCCCGCCCGGCTCTTGGGGCTCGTCATCTCGCCCCGCACCCACGCCTGCCGCACGGTCAGCCGTCCGTCCAGCATGGACACATCGCCCCACCTGAGCCCGAGCAGCTCGCCGCGTCGGCAGCCGGTCGCAACCGCCACCGTGACGATCCGACGGGTCAGTGCCCACCATTCGCGCTGCTCCTCCTCGCCATCACCTTCAAGCTGCCGGTAGGCCGTGAGCAGGCGGGCGATCTCGGCCTCGGTCAGCACCTACTGGACGAGGCGAAGCGCCCGGATGTGCCTGAACAGCTCCCCTGCGCAACGTTCGCTCGCCAGTCGCGGATGAGCGCGAGCGAGCAGTGGTCGTTGCGCTCGTGCGTGAGGAGCATGAAACCCCGGTCGAAGAACGCTTCCGCCGCTTCTGCCGGCGGAGTTCCGTGCCGCGACACACACACTCTCAGGGTGTGACGGCCTGCTCCTCGAGCGGCGCGGCCGGGGTCGACCCGCGCTCCCAGGCGTAAGCCGGGCGAGCGATCCTCGGCTGTCCCTCGAGCAGCGGGCGCCACGCTTCGAAGGCAGCGAGAACCACCCACTCGAACGGGTTCTGGATCATCCCGTCCACAATCCACTCGACCTCGGGTCCCTCGAAGACGAAGACGACCTCGCCGGCCGAGAGGTACACGGCATGGCGGCTGAGGCCGCTTTCGGCGGGATCGAACGGTGGCCCTTTCGCGATCAGCTCCGCGGCGCACGGCTCGGCGCCGCTCTTCAGACGGGCAGTGATGGCAAGCTGCTTCATGGCTCCTCCACTCGGGTCGAGGCTGCCGGCGCAGGGCCGGCGACGTTCGCGAACCGGTGCCGGCGTGGCTTCGACCAAAACTGCTATCGGACCCTCCTCCTGCTGATTTACCGTCAGGGTGGCAAGGCTTCTCACGAGCGGCATCGGTGCATGCGCTGAATCCCCTCCGCGGAAACTACGGACAGGCCGTCGGAGTCCGATCGAGGCCCTCCGTGGACTCGGTGAACCATCGAGGGGCCATCCGGGTGGGCCACGATGCGACGTTGTGGCCTGCGTCAAACTATGAGTCGAGACCATGGTGAACGTGCTCGTTTCCGACCAGCTTCGCAAGGGCCTCGTTCCCGTTTCGCTCGTCTGCACGGGACCCGCCCTCTTCGGCCTCTGCCTCTTCGGGACCTGAGGCCGCGCCGATGAGCAAGCGCCTGCTTGCCGGCGCCGCCCTCTTCGCCGTCCTCCTCGGCGGAGTGCTCCACCTCGTCGGGCTGGAGCCGGCCGGCGACGTGCTTTGGGCTGCCTCGGTCGCGGTGATGCTCGTGCCCCTCGCGTGGTCGGTCTCGCGCTCCCTCCAACACGGCGACGTCGGCGTGGATGCGATCGCCCTCGTCTCGATGACGGGTGCGCTCGCGCTCCAGCAATACGCGGCCGGGGCGGTGATCGCGCTGATGGTAGCGGGAGGGAACGCGCTGGAGGAAGCCGCAGGCCGGCGGGCCCGCCGGGAGCTGACCTCCCTCGTCGAGCGCGCTCCGCGAGTCGCCCATCGTCGCCGGGGAAGCGCTCTCGAGGAGGTGCCCGTTGAGGAGGTCGCGGTCGGCGACGTCGTCCTGGTTCGAGCGGGCGAGGTGATTCCGGTGGACGGGATCGTCGTCGGCGAGGTCGCCGTCGTCGACGAGTCGGCGCTCACGGGCGAGCCGCTGCCGGTCGCCTACGCGCGCGGAGCGACGGTCAAGAGCGGGACGGCCAACGCAGGAGAGGTCTTCGAGGTCCGGGCGGTGCGACCTGCGGCCGAGGGAACCTATGCAGCCCTCATCCGTCTCGTGCGGAAGGCGGAGACTGCGCGGGCACCGTTCGTTCGGCTCGCAGACCGCTACGCGATCGTCTTCCTGCCGGTGACCGCGGTTGTGGCCGGCATGGCCTGGGCGCTTTCCGGCGATCCCGTGCGGGCTCTGTCGGTGTTCGTCGTCGCGACGCCCTGCCCGCTGATCCTGGCGGCGCCGATCGCGCTGATCTCCGGCGTCTCACGGGCGGCCCGGCGTGGCGTGATCGTCAAGGGCGGCGGCGTGATCGAGCGGCTCGGCGACGTCCGAACCGTCCTGGTCGACAAGACCGGGACGCTGACGCTGGGAACACCCCAGGTCGAACGGGTGCTCGCCCTTGATGGGATCGGCTCCGAGGAGCTCTTCCGGCTCGCGGCCTCGCTCGACCAGCTGTCCGCGCACGCGCTTGCGCAGGCGCTCGTCCACGATGCGGAGTCACGCGGGCAGAAGCTCAGCTTCCCTGAGCAGGTGGAGGAACGCCCGGGGCAGGGCATCGAGGGCCGCGTCGATGGGCGTCGCGTCGCCGTGGGTAGCGCGGCCTGGCTCGTCGAGCGAGGCTACGCCGGCGACTCGTACGGGGTGGCCGGTCGCCTGGACGCCGAGAACGGCGCCGGTAGGGCAAAGATCCTCGTCGGGGTGGAAGGGAGGCTCGCCGGTGCCATCGTCATGGCCGATCGTCCCCGCGAGGATGCCCCACAGCTGATCGAGGCGCTGCGCGAGGCCGGTGTCCGCCGGGTGGTGATGGTGACCGGCGACCGTGAAGCTGTAGCGCAGCCGGTCGGACGGCATCTGGGCGTCGACGGCGTCTACGCCGAGTGCTCGCCCGAGGAGAAGCTCGACGTGGTGCGCTCGATGCAGGCGCGGCCCGATCTCCGGCCGGTGGTCATGGTCGGCGACGGGGTGAACGACGCGCCGGCCCTGGCGCTTGCCGACGTCGGCATCGCGATGGGTGTGGCGGGCGCGACCGTCGCCTCCGAGACGGCGGACGCGGTGATCGTCGTCGACCGCGTCGACCGCGTCGCCGATGCGGTCCGCATCGGCCGGCGGTCGCTCCAGATCGCCAAGCAGAGCGTTCTCGTCGGGATGGGCCTCAGCATGGCCGCAATGGGCTTCGCGGCCCTCGGCTTCATCGCGCCGGTCTTCGGCGCCCTGCTCCAGGAGGGAATTGACGTCGCCGTGATTCTCAACGCACTCCGAGCCCTTCGCGGTTAGGGTCGAGATCGACTGCGGGACCTGGGGCCCCGCAGTCGATCGGCGCTCCTTCCTGGCGCGGAGGGAAACTTCCGTGGCTCGGCCTCGACCGCGTCCGGCGCGTGGACCAAGACCACGCCGCGCGGCTCGGACGGCATCGAGCCAGCCGCCGACCGCAGATCCGGAGAACCTCGGATGCGTAAATCGACTGGACAGCCGGGCCCGAATGGTCGTAGGATCCGGCGGTCTCCAAAGGAGGTTGGCGTGGAGCTTACAAACCGGGAGGTCTGGGCTCTCGTCCACGGAATTCTCCTGGGTGCGGCGTTCCTGCTGGCCTTCACCGGTGGTCTCGCCGGCCTCTACAGCCTCCGGCCCCAGCTGGTGACCGAGGAGGGCATTCGCGAGCGGATGGGGAGGCTCTACGTTGGCACGACGGTGATGGCTGGCCTCGTCTGGGCCACGGTGATCACCGGAACCTACGTCGTCTACCCCTGGTACCGCGAGAAGCTCGCGGATCAAGACACGTTTGCGCAATGCCAAGGGCTCGCCCTCCCCAACGGGACGACGTGTTCCCCGCGTGACTTTCTGCTGTCGAACGTGTCGGGGGATACGTCGGACTGGCACACGTTCGGGATGGAATGGAAGGAGCACCTGGCGTGGTTCTCTCCGCTCTTCGCGACGGTGGCGATGTTCATGGTCTTCTACTACGGCCGCGGGCTGGCCCGAAACAACACGGCTCGCCGCATCACGATCGGCTTCTTCGTGCTCGCGTTCCTCACGGCCGCCATCGTCGGCATCTTCGGCGCGCTGATCACGAAGGCCGCACCGGTGAAATGAGCAGGGAGGCGAAATGACCGACATCGCACAGCAACCCCCCGCAGAGGCCGAGAAGCCGTCCGGACCCGCCGCTGCGATCATGCTGGCGGCGGGGATCGCGTCGCTCTGCCTCGGCCTCCTCACAACCCTGAGCGAGGCCGACGAGGGCATCGCCGACACGCTCAACTTCGACGCGAGCGTGGGACCGCTTTACGGCAAGACGGTGACAACCATCATCACGTTCTTCTTCTTCTGGCCCGTCCTGACGGCCGTGCTGTGGCGGAGGAATCCGCCGCTGAAGGCCGTCGTGGTGGTTACGGGAATACTCGTGGCGTGCGGCTTTCTGCTGACGTTCCCGAAGTTCTTCGAACTCTTCGCCGACTAGGTCGGAAAGACTCCGAGGCCGGCGCGCGCACATCGCTGCGCGCGACCGACCAAGGGTGAGGTTGCGCAGCTGGATGGCCAGGTCCCTTGGGCGAGCTCGTGCCGTGCCGCTCACGGACGGTATGGGGCACTTGGGCGCATGACCAAGGGCGTCTAAGGAGCCAACCTCGCCGACGACCTCCTGGCCTTGTTCGGGTTCATCGTGCTCGCACTCGCGCTCTGCGCGCTCACGCTCCGCTGCCGGAGTCCGTGATTGGCTTTCGCTTTCGCAAGTAGACGAACCAGTAAACCGCGCCCACCATCACGGCACCGCCGATGACGTTGCCGATGGTGACCGGCAGCAGATTGTCGGCGAAGAACGAGCCCCACGCGAGGTTCGAGAGGTCCGGTGCCGGCTGGGGGAGCGACGAGACGAAGCTCTCGTTCCCTTTCACGAAGAGGGCGTAGGGGATGAAGTACATGTTGGCGACACTGTGCTCGAAGCCCACGGCGACGAAGGCGGCGATGGGCGGGATGATCGACAGGACCTTGTCGGCTGTCGTGCGGGCGCTGTAGCAGAGCCAGACGGCCAGGCAGACGAGGGCATTGCAGAGCGCTCCCAGCGCGATCGCCTGCACGAAGCCCAGGTTCGTCTTGGCGGCGGCAATCGTCAGCGCCTGTTCGCCCACGGCGCCGTGGGCGAACTCGTACTGCTTTCCGGCATAGACGATGCCGGCGGTTGCCACGGCGCCGACGAAGTTGCCCACGTAGACGATCGTCCAGTTGCGCGCCACCCTGAGGGTAGTCACGCGGCGACTCGCCCAGGCCATCACGATCAGGTTGTTGCCGGTGAAGAGTTCCGCCCCAGCGACGATGACCAGGATCAGGCCGAGCGAGAACGTGAGGCCTCCGAGCAGTCGTGCCACCCCGTAGGGCATTGCTCCCCCGCCCGTCGTGGTGGTCGTCGCGAACGCTGCCCCGAGCGCGATGAACGCCCCGGCCAGGACCGCCAGGGCAAAGGTGGTCGCCGCGTCGAGGCCGGACTTCGTCAGCCCGACCTGCTCGGCCTTCCCCGCCATCTGCGGCGGCGGCAACGCATCGAGCCCGATCGAGGTCATCTGAGCGTTCGCCATCGCGCCCTCTGTTCAGCGCCGCGATCCGGATACCTCTCCAAGCCCGGGAGGATCACTGGCGAATTTGCCCTGCGATCGATGTCGGCCCTCGCGTAAACCGAGGGATCGACCGCCATCGATCCCGCAGGCTCCTCGCGGTCCGCCAGCCCCGGATTGATCTTCCGTATCGGTTGACGGCCTACCCGGCGCAGCCGACCGGCGCGTCGAATCCTCCGTCTCCCCCTGTCAGCGGTGCCTGTCCGACGTCCCGTGGGATGAGCCCAGTGATCGGTTCACCCTGTGCGCGGTTGGCGCCCGTGTTCGCCAGGCTTGTCACGCCGCATTCGTTCGCGATCGTAAGAAGCGGTGTGACTCCATGCACGTGCGCTGACGCAGGTGCCGCAGCAACTGTGGCAGCAGCAGCCACCAGCGCTGCGACCGCGCTGATCCGGCGCATCAGGTTATGGCCTCCTTTCTCCCTGTAGCTGTTGCCGTTACCTACGTGTTACCCGGGTCGGTGGTTTTCCGTGGGGTGGTCGACCTCCGCCCTATCGTGGCCGGCTGCAAGCGCGGAAAGCCTCGGTCCACCTCGCCCATCTGTTCAAGCGAAGAGCAGAACTCCCGAGCGGTGAAGAGAGCCGCTGCGCTATCCATTGAGCTATGGGGGCGAAGCCAGGCCACGATACTGAGGCCCCAGCCGCCGCCCGGGAGCAACGCACGGTCGTCACCGTCCGCGTCTGCGACCTGACCAGCTCGACCGCGCTCGGCGAGAAGGTCGATCTCGAGCGGCTGCGTGCGCTGCTCGCCCGGCGACTGAACGAGCGCTAGCGCCGGGCGGCGTGTGCGGTGTGCGTGATGTGGCCCGCTCGTCCGGTGTAGAGGTCGAGCCGTACGAACATTGGGATGAGCATGGTCGGCATCATCAGGCCGTGCTCCAACAAGGCGAGGTCGCCCATGGGCAGGATCGCGAGCCAGCCGAACGCGAGCAGCACGATCGCCCAAATGACCATCGCAGCCGACATCTCGGCGGTCGCCCGCCGAGGCATGCCGCGGAACAGCATCCAGGCCGTCATTGGCGAGGTCATGTTGAACGCGACGACCAGCACCGACAGCTCAGGCAGCTGACTGAACGGCTCGGAATAGCCGAACAGCCCGGCCGCCCAGAAGTACGCGAGATCGAGAACAGCGAATCCGATGCACATCGGCAGGCACATCTCGAAGTAGTGCCGGACGAAGTGTCCGATTTGGCTGCGCCGACTGACTCGCGGTGCGGTCACGGATTTCATCTCAGATTCCGTTTCCGCGCCAGCTCGGGCGTGCGTCCTGAGCGGACCTGACGCGGCCGTCGTGCCGACGGCCTCAAGGTCGGTGCTGAGCCTTTCCTTCGTTTCCACCATCAGGCAAACCTCACTTGGTGGCTTACAGGTCTGCACCCGGCGCGGAATCAGTGATTCGTCGCTTCCTGCGTCCGTGTTTTCCCGCAGCCTTTGGCCGTGTCGAAGGTCGATTCGGGCTACGCCTAATCCGGTTGCGTCTGCTGGTCCGCGGCGAGTCGTTCTGCGCGTTGCTTGATCCCGAGAAGCATCTTGCGCTCCATGATGAGCGAGCCGGGTTCCATCACGAGCATCCCGAGCCGCTGTCCGGCCGCGGCGCCTTTCATGGCGATGCGGTTGCGGCTCAGCAACCGGGTCGAGCTGTTCTCGGGTAGGAGCGCGAATGTCCAGACCCAGTCGCCGCTCTCGGAGCGGCTGCAGAGAACGCGTTCCGGGTCGAGGATCTCAATGCGCATGCCGGGCCGGCCGGGACTGCTGCGCAGAACATCGCCGACGGCGAGCTGCTGCCACTCCGGCACGATCCGATCGGCGCTGTGCATGTTCAGGCCGAGCAGGTTCTCGATCCAGTCGTAGGTGTAGGCGCCGCCACGACCCGGCCCCATCTGCACAAGCCAGGGCCAGACCGCTGATGCGGGCGCGTCGATCGTGAGCGCCCGTGTCGCGACGATGTCAGCCTGTTCGAGCAGCTCGTCGCCCGGAAGCCGGCGAGCCGCCTCCGCCCCGGTCGCCCCCCAATTGAGGACCCGCTGCCGCAGGAAGCGCCGGTACACCTGCTCGAGCGCGACTACCAAGCCAACGAGGCCGATGAAGGCGGCGGCTGCCGGACGAGGTCGAATCACATCTCCCAGCCTGCCAGAATCCGGCGCGCGCTCGGCCGACAAGACAGCATCTTCGCGGCCAAATCTGCGCGCGGGTAGTTCGCAGGACTTGGCATTTGTGGCACGGGATTCAGCTGTCGTGCCCGTGATCTGGACCTGGCCTGGCGCGATTTCGGTTGACGGTCGTTAACTGTTCCATGCCGCCTGGGCGATCGCCTCGGGTAGCTCGTTGGAACACCGAGCGGCTCGCACAACTGCCGCCACGTCGTCTGGCCGAGATACCGCTGTCGTAGCGCTAGAGCGGGGGCGATCACTCGTCCTCCGTGGCGGGATCCCGATCGGGAAAACCGCCCCCATACGACTTCACATCGGCGTTCGCGTTCCGAGACGAGCCGGACGAGACGACACGGCTGCTCGTGCGTGCGCGATACCTAGGAGCCTCGCTCGGATGCGCCCTGGAGCAGTCCGATAGACGACTCGGTGCGAGCTCGCCACTATGTGGCCTCGCTCCGCCCCCGTACCTCAGTGGAGAGCACCGGCTCTCTTTACCGCTCGGGAGTCCTGCTCTTCGCTTGAAAACAGATGGGGCGAGTGGACCAAAAGGCTTCCGCGCTTGCAGCGGCTTCGGCCTGGAGTATTCGTCGAAAAGGTGGGGTGGTGGTGAGCCACGGCCCGGCCGCAGTCAATAAAACTGCTCTCTCCACTGAGGGAGACCACGGTAGCGCGGCCGCTCGGTGGCGGCCGTGACTAGGCCAGTAACGCGCTAGCTGCCGTCGACCACCGGTTCGAGCCCGGTACCGCCCATCTGACCCGACGGAGCTACGCGGAGAGCCGCATGGTGCCGTGTGCCGTCGCCCGAGCGCATGCCTACCTCGGTGCAACCTCGGGCCAGCGCCCCGCAGGTCTGCTCGATTGCGCTCGAGCTGCTCTTGCTCCCCGCGGCCGCCGAAGGCCGGGCTTACCGAACGTAGAAGTCCGCGAACTGACCCGTCTTGTAGTGCCCGGGCAGGTTGCAGATCAAGGCGTAGTGCCCCCGCTTGAGGACGAGGTTCAGCGTCCGTGCCTGGCCCGCCGGCACGCCGTCGATCTCACCTGACAGTGCCGATGTTCGTGACCACAAACCGGACCTTGCCCTTCGGTGCCCCTTGCGTCCCCGGAAAGACGCTGAACTCGTCCACCTGGACGGCCACGAGAGGCTTCACGGTCACGGCTCCGGCAGTCAAGACCCAAACGGAGACAAGCACCGTGACGACCACGAACGCGAGAGCGAGCTTTGGCATTGGATCGATCCCTTCTTCTCGCTGGATGTGGCGCAGTGTCGTGCGTCGGGACGACCGTGCAATCGGGGGAAACACCGATTGTGCTGTGGTTTTGCCGCAGTCATCGGTTGACCACCGTCCGCGACTGAGACACGCCGGGTGGCGGAGCGAAAAGGCGCAGGCGTGGGTTGGATCCGCCGGTGGAGTGTTATCGTCGCTCAAGCTGTCGGAGGAGACTGGTTGAGGTGGCGACGCGCGTACTGATCGCCGGCGGGGGCGTCGCGGCCCTCGAGGCCGCCCTGGCCCTGCGGGAGTTGGGGGAAGGTCGCGTCAGCGTCGAAATGGTGGCGCCCGAGCCCCAATTTTGGTACCGGCCGCTCGCCGTCGCCGAGCCGTTCGACCTCGGCGAGGTGAGGCACTTCGACCTGGCCGAGCTCGCCGCGGCCGCCGGTGCGACCTTCTCGCCAGGGGCACTCTCCGGCGTCGACGCCGGAGGACGCCTCGCCCACACTTCCGCGGGTAGCTCGCTTCCTTACGACACCTTGCTCGTAGCCTGCGGGGCCGGCCCGACCCCGGCCGTCGCCGGCGCCCTGACCTTCCGCGGCCCAGCCGACACCGAGCGAATCCGCACACTGCTCGAGGAGATCGTCGCCGGTCAGGTCGGGCGGGTCGCTTTCGTCGTGCCCTGGGGAGCCGTCTGGTCGCTGCCGATTTACGAGCTTGCGCTGATGACGGCGTCCTACCTTGCCGAGCGCGGGCTCGACCGGGTCGAGCTTGCGCTCGTCACCCCGGAGGAGGAACCACTGCAGCTGTTCGGGCGCGCGGGAAGCGAGGCGGTGCGGCAGCTGCTGGAGCAGCGGGGCATCACCCTTCAGACGGGCTCCTGCCCGGTCGAGTTGGTGGACGGGGAGCTGCGTCTCGTCCCCGAGGGAACGATCGCGGCCGACCGCGTCGTCGCCCTGCCACGCCTGCGCGGGCCGCGGATCGAGGGCCTCCCGCAGACGGTCGAGGGGTTCCTCCCCGTCGATGCGCACGGTCAGGTACACGGTCTTGCCGACGTGTTCGCCGCCGGCGACATCACCAGCTTCCCGGTCAAGCAGGGCGGAATCGCCGCCCAGCAGGCAGACGCAGCCGCCGAGATGATTGCGGCCAACGCCGGCGCGGACCTCACACCGCAGCCGTTTCGGCCGGTGCTGCGGGGGCTGCTGCTGACGGGAAGCCAGCCGCGCTACCTCAGGCACGAGATCACCGGCGGCGCCGGCGACGTCTCGTCGGCCAGTCCCGAGCCCCTCTGGTGGCCGCCGGCGAAGATCGTCGGGCGCTACCTCGCGCCCTTCCTCGGCGCCTTCGCCGGCGTCGAGAGCCCACCCGAGGCGCCCGCAGCTCCCGGCGCCGTGCCCGTCGAGGTCGAGCTCGACGCCGCCAAGGTCCACAGTTTTGCCGCGCTCCGGTTGGAAGTGGCGGCCGATGCTGAAGGTGGGGGTGGTGCCACGGTGGCCGACGTCATGTCGACCGATCCGCTCGTCGTCGCCCCCGAGGACACGCTCGGGGAGGTCGCCGAGAAGATGCGTGCAGGCGACATCGGCTCGGCCCTCGTCGCCGACCACGGGCGGCTGATCGGCATCCTCACCTCACGCGACCTGCTCCGCGCCTTCGCGGGCCGCGTCCACCCGAGCGAGGCGCGCGTCCGCGAGTGGATGACGGCCGAGCCCGTCGCCGTCTCAGCCGCCACGCCGATCGAGGCGGCGCTGACCCTGATGACCGAGTACGGCTTCCATCACCTGCCCGTCATCGACGACGAACGGCCGACCGGAATGGTTGGTCTGCGCCAGGCGGCGCGTCCGGCGCGCGGGCGGACCGGGATCGGTCTCGGGTTCTGACGGCTGCCCGCCGGAGATAGGGGCCGGCGGCTGCGCGTCAGCTCGTACGCGTCCAGCCGAATCGCTCCTCGGCGAGCCGCGGCCGGCCGCCGACAATCCCCCGCCAGCGCACGGCCGCGTTCAGCACACGCGGGCTCTGCAAGAGCGCGTCGACGGCCGCAGTTGCGCTGTCGCCTTCGAAGAAGAAGACGACCTCGCGCTCGCTGACGAAGACGTGGTGTCGCTCGAGCCCCAAGCCCTCGCCCTCGAAGGGCGGCCCCTCCTCGACGAGGCGCCGAGCCGCCTCAGCCGTGCCACGCCTGATCGGAACAACGACGACAACGCACGCACGCGCGGACCGCTCGGCGCGGAGCCGAGCGAGCAGATCGGTGAGCTCGCCGAGCAGGCCCACCCCGCCCAAGGCGGCGACAAGCACCCGCTCGCAGGAGTGTCGCTCGAGGACGAGCGACTTGTCGCCGTTGATCCGTTCAGCCGCTCCGCGCCCGATCTCCACTGAGGAGAGCTCCTCGAAGGGGATCCGGAGCCCATCGGGTTCACCCGAGCCGTGCAGGACGAGGTCGTCGTCGCCGAGTTCGAGCCTGCCGCTCGAGGTCGGGCCGGCGCCAGTGCGCCAGACGACGGCGTACTCGTGCGGACGGCCGCGAACATCCCGGGCGGACAAGACTGCTCCTTTCGTTAGGTGAAGCAATAGCGCCAACAGCCTCATGGGGCGTCCGCGAATGCCGCAGCCTGTGCGCGGCAAAGTACTGATCTAGTGCGCGCCGAACGTACCGTGGGCTGCACCTCCGGACCCGTCTCGGAGGCTCCGAGCTAGTCCTTATGCGGGCGGGAAGGCAGCCTCGAGGCCGGCGAAGCCGCCGCCGGCGATGACGATGTTCGCGCGGGCGTTCACGCCATGCTTCCTTGCGCAGCGACGACCGGCCACGGCTCTGCTGCGGTCCGCACGTCGAGCTCGAGCTCGACGGGAATGTCCAGCGCACGTGCCACGAGGCAGGCACAGTGGGCATCACGGCGGCCTTCTCGCCCGCGCGTTCGTCCTGTCGGTCGACGCTCAGCTCGACGCGTAGCTCGATGACGACAAAGCCGAGTCGCCCGTCGACACGGCGGGTGACGTGGCCAACGCCTTCGACCTCAACTTCGTACAACAGGATCTCGCGGCGCCCGGCGATCGCACGCAGTGTTTGGACGTAGCACGACGCCACTGCTGCGACGAGGAGATCTTCGGGCGTCCACATGCCGGCTATGCCGTCCCGAAACTCGGGAGGTGTCGCCACTTCGAGCGGCGACTTGCCGTCGGAGCTGAGACGGATGCGCCGCCACGGCAGCGGCGATGCGTTCACCTGGAAACGGAAATCCTTCAGCGTGCTCATCTCACACCATCGCTTTCTCGCGCTCAGCGGCCTCGGTCGCCGGCACGGTCTCGGATTGGCGGACGACGAGGACAGGCTGTCGCGCGTGGTGAAGGACGCCGGTCGAAACGCTGCCGAACAGCGTCCGGGGCAGCGGTCCCCAACCGTGGGAACCGACAACGATCAGCCGCGAATCGTGTTCGTCGGCGATCGTGCAGATCTGCCCGACCGGCAGGCCGCGACGAATGATCGTCTCGACATCGAGTCCGGCTTCCCGCGCCGGCTCGGCGGCCTCTTCGACGACCTTCAGCGCCTGCTCGTGCCCGACCCGGTCGAGGTCGGGGATCACCGGCCCATGCCGATTCCGACCGGCTCCAGTGCGAAGTCCCAGATCGACGCGATCAGCAGCGGCGCCTCGAGCGCCACCGCGAACTCGATCGCAGTCTTCGCCGCTTCCGCAGCGGTCGTAGATCCATCGGTTGCGAAGAGAATCGGTTTCATCGTCGATCTCCCTTCCGCGTCATGGGCGGAAGACGATCCGTGCCGGCACGTCGCCGTGCAAGACGTCCTCCATGGCCGTTTGCACGTCTTCAAGTGGGCGCTCTTCGCGGATCACCCGGGTCTTGCCAGCGGCATGGAGCTCGAAGACCTCTCGCAGATCGACGCGCGTGCCAACGATCGAGCCGACGACGGTGATCCCGTTAAGGACCGTTTCGAAGATCGGCAGCTCCATCTTGTTCTGGTGTGGAAGCGCGACGAGCGCCATCGTTCCGCCGCGGCGCAGCGATGCAAACGCCTGCTCGAATGCCGTCGGCGAGACCGCGAGTACGACCGCGGCGTCGGCACCGCCGAGCTCCTTGATGGTCGCGACCGGGTCCGTCTCGGCCGCGTTGACGGCGAACTCGGCGCCGAGTTCGCGCGCGAGCTCGAGCTTGTCTTCGATCAGATCGACGGCGACGACGCGGCCGCCGAAGATCAGCGCGTACTGCAGCGCGAGATGGCCGAGGCCGCCGATTCCCCACACTGCGACCAGATCGGTGGGCTTGACGCCCGCGAGCTTGACCGCCTTGTACGTCGTCACGCCGGCGCAGGTCAGCGGCGCCGCGTCGAACGGGTCGATTCCGTCCGGAACCTTGACGACGTGCCTGGCGAACGCCTTCGCGTACTCTGCGAAGCCGCCGTCGACCGAGTAACCGGTGTTCACCTGCGACTTGCAGAGCGTCTCCCAGCCGGAGACGCAGTAGTCACAGGTTCCGCACGCCCAGCCGAGCCAGGGGATCGCGACGCGGTCGCCCGCGGCAACCTCGGTGACCACCGGCGCCGATCGTCTCGACGATGCCCACGCCCTCGTGTCCCGGCGTGAACGGCAGCTTCGGCTTCACGGGCCAATCACCGTGCGCCGCGTGGATGTCGGTGTGGCAGAGACCGGACGCCTCGATCTTGACGACGATCTCGCCGGGCCCCGCAACCGGCTTCGGGAGATCCTCGACCTGCGCCGGCTCGTCGAAGCTGTGCACGACAACCGCGCGCATCGTCTCCGTTGCGGATTGCCGCGCTGCCGTTCTCTCGAGGAGTGAGGTGTTCATGACGCTCCTTTCGTCAGCGGTCGAGCCGAGCGCATCCCCTGAGCGGGTTCGCTCAGGCTTCTCCGGCTCGGCCGCCTTCCGGGCCTGATCGAGCCTTCTGATCACCTCGAGCAGGCCTTCGCGCCATCGCGCCCACCCGTGTCGATGCCGAGGCGTTCGACGAAACACGCCCCGCCGGCGGCTCTAGTGTCGGTTTCGATCTGGCTCACGTTTCCAGTGTCCGCCCCGTCTCCGTGCTGAGCACGGATCTGGGCTGCGGGTGATTACGGAGCGAGAGAGGGCGGCCTTCAGGCCGCCCTCTCTCGCGAGCGGAGTCGCCGCTCAGCTGGCGGTGACGGCCCGAGCTGCTGGCGCCTTCGCCCCAGCCGACTCGGTCCGCCTCCGCAATGCGCCGCCGAGGGTCAGCACGCTGAACCCGATCCCACTCAGCAGGAGTGCGATCCCGACGACGATGCCGAAGTTCGCGAGCTGCTCTGCCATGAAGCTCGTGTTCAGCGCGGTCGTCAGCCCTGTCTCGGTGACCCAGATGTCCCGAGCACCGTTCGCGATGGGCTGCGTCGTCTTGGGGTCGACCAAGGCGTACTTCGGGTTGTTGGTTCCGCCACCCTCGGCAAGCTGGGAGGATGGGGTGCCCGGCTTCGCCGTGAAGCGGCCCATCTGCGCGTACGTGTAGCCGTGGGTCGCCTCCAACGTGTGGATACGCATGTAGGTCGCGAACGCACGCGCGCGGCTGCCGGTGTTAATCGCCTTGCCGGCCACTGCAACGGTCGGCAGCTTGATCGAGGCGGGCAAGCCGGCCTGCTTGGCCTCGGCCTTAATCGCGCTCGGGGTCATGTCGGGCGTGCCGACGATCGCTTCCTGCGCGAGGTTGCTGTGCACCGTGCTCCGGCCGTTCACGCCAAGCACGATCGCGGCGATCCCGAAGGCTACGAGCACGAGGCTGGCGGCGATTCCGCCGTATTCAAAGAACTTGCGTGAGCTGAACATGGCGACTCCCTTCCTTCTGCTGTTGTCGCCTCGGAGTGTGCGTCGCGCGGTCGCCCCCGACATCCGGCACGGGCCGTCGAGTTGCTGTGGCTTTCCCGCAGCCTCGCTGCGGGGTCTCTGCCAGGTGGCGGGATCCGTGTTCTTCCGCGACCGATCAGCGCGCGTTCACGGATGTGCGTCGCCGACCGCCGGGATCACTGCGCAGCAGGCGGACGTCGCCGCGGCGGACATTGCGAGGCCCGCCGGTTCGACGCTGGAAGCGAAGCCGCCCAAGCCGGTGCTGCGCGGGCTGCTCCTGACCGGGATGGCGGCGCGCTTCCTGCGCACGCTGAGCCCGGTACGGCGCGGTCGTCGATCGATACCGAGGCGCTTTGGTGGCCGCCGGCAAAGATCGTGGGCTGCTACCTGGTGCCGTTCCTGGCGTCGAAGCTCGGTCTGTCGGAGGAGGTGCCGACGACAAACGACGGTGCCGTGCCGTCGAGATCGAACTCGATCTTTGAACACCGCGACGGCGAGCTTACGATAGACGCGAGATGGCGACCGCCCGTGAGGCCCACCGACTCCGCACGCTGCTCGATACCGGGATCGCGATCAGCTCGGAACTGTCCCTGGATGGCGTGCTTGAGCGGATCGTCGAAGCTGCGGCGGCGCTAACGGGCGCGCGCTACGCGGCATTGGGCGTCATCGACCGTACCGGCACCGCGCTCGAGCGTTTCGTGACGACGGGGATCGATGACGCGACCCGCGCGGAGATTGGTGACCTGCCGCGAGGGCGAGGGATCTTGGGCGTACTGATCCGCGACGCAAAACCTCTGCGGCTGCATACACTGCAGGACGACCCGCGGTCTGTGGGCTTCCCGCCAGGGCATCCGCCGATGCGAAGCTTCCTCGGCGTCCCGATTCTCTTGCGTGGCGTCGCCTACGGGAACCTGTATCTCACCGAAAAGGAGGGTGGTGACGACTTCAGCGAGGAGGACGAGGAGCTCGTCACGCTGCTTGCTGCGCAGGCCGCGGTGGCTGTTGAAAACGCGCGCCTTTACGAGTCCGCAACCGCTTGGTCGCGTCAACTCGAGTCGTTGAACGAGATCGGCAACGCGCTCGTCGGCGAGCTCGATCTCACACGGTTGCTCAAGCTGGTCGCCGACCGGCTGCGCGAGTTGATCGGCGCCCGCTTCGTAGCGATTGCGTTACCCGCCGGTGAGGAGATGCGGGTGGAGGCGGCTGCCGGGGATCGCGCCGAGGAGTTCGTCGGAGTCCGTTTTCCGCGCGAAGGCTCCAAGGCGGGACGGATCCTCGACCGTCAGCGCAGCGAACGGGTCGACTCGGTGCTCGACGACCCGGAAGTCGACCAGGCGACGACGCGCATGTTCGGAGCAAGGACGGGACTCTTCGTGCCGCTCCTCGCACGCGAGGAGGCGATCGGGGTCGTGATCGCCCACGACAAGCTCGGCGCCGAGGCGCGCTTTGCCGACTCCGATCTGCGGCTTGCGGAGCAGTTCGCTGCGCGCGCCGCGATCGCGGTCGATCTCTCGCGGCGCGTGGCGCGGGACGCGCTTCGCCGCGTTGTCGAAGGACAGGAGCTCGAACGCCAGCGACTCGCGCGCGAGTTGCACGACGAAACCGGACAGGCGCTGACATCGATCCTGCTCGGGCTGAAGGCAGTCGAGGAAGCCGATTCGCAAGAGGCGATGGGCAAGGCGTCGCGCGAGCTGCGCGAGCTCGTCGTGGCGACGCTGCAGGACGTGCGGCGGCTCGCCGTCGAGCTGCGGCCAAAGGCGCTAGACGACTTCGGCCTCGTCGCTGCGCTCGAACGGCTCGTGCAGACATTCACGGACGCGACCGGGATCGAGATGCAGCTCCAGGCGTCGCTCGGAGAGGAACGCTTGCCGGCCGAGGTGGAGACGACGCTCTATCGGATCGTGCAGGAGGCGCTGACGAACGTCGTCAAACACGCCGGCGCGCGCAATGTCAGCATCGTCGTGAGGCGCGGCGGCGGCGCGGCAATGGCCCTGGTGGAGGACGACGGCGAGGGATTCGATCCGGACGAGGCCAACGACACCGGGCTCGGCCTGATTGGGATGCGTGAGCGCGTCTCCCTGATCGATGGTCGGCTCGAGATCGAGTCGTCACCTGCGTCAGGCACGACGGTCGTCGTCGAGGTGCCGCTGCGGTGATCCGCGCCGTCGTCGTCGACGACCACGCCGTGGTTCGGTCCGGAATCAAGCTGCTGCTCGAGCGCGAGGAGGACATGGAGGTCGTTGGTGAGGCCGGAAACGCAAAGGACGCGATCTTCCGCGCCCGCGCGCTCACGCCGGACGTGATCCTGCTCGACGTCATCATGCCTGGGGAGAGCGGCATCGACGTGCTCCCCAGCCTGCTCAAGGAAGCCCCTGAGGCAAAGGTGCTGGTGCTCTCGATGCAGGACGACCCGAGCTACGTGCGCGAGGCTTTCGCCGCCGGTGCGCACGGCTACGTGCTCAAGGAGGCAGCAGACGAGGAAGTTGTTGCCGCGGTGCGCGAGATCGCGAACGGCGGACGATACGTGCATCCTGCACTCGGCGCGCGCATGATCGCGGCCGAGGCTGAAGCGCGCGCAGCCGCGGAGGCGGACCCGCTGTCGGAGCGCGAGCGTGAGGTGCTGCGGCTGCTGGCGCTCGGCCACACGAACCAAGAGATCGCCAAGATGCTCTACATCTCGGTGCGCACGGCCGAGACACACCGTGCGCACATCATGCGGAAGCTCCAATTGTCGACCCGCGCGGAACTCGTTCGTTACGCGTTGTCGCAGGGATTACTCGAGGAGAGCTAGAGCCCGAGGCCGGTCTTCGCCTCGTCGCGCGCCCAGTAGTAGCGCTCGTGCGCGAGCCGCGGCGGCTCGTCGACGATCGCACGCCAGGGACCGAACGCCGTCGAAAGCACCGGGTCGTCGATGATGTCGTTGACAATCCATTCACCTCCGGCGCCTCGAACACGAATACGACCTCGTTCGCCGTCAGGTAGGCGGCGTGACGTAGACCTCATCGTCTTCGTGCGGCTGCTGCGAGTCCGCTCGGGTGCCACCAGCACGTACACGCCGAGCTCGAGACCCGGCGACTCGTGGACGATCTCATAGCCCACCGGCGGCTACGAGACGATCCTTGACCTCCGCGACGCTGAACCCGTGCGCCCTAAAGAGACCCTACTAGGAGACGATGACCGTCAGCCGCAGCACGCTGTCCTTGCGAAATGCGCGTCTTCGTGTGTTCATCGTCCATCCTCCTCGTTTGCTTGCGTCGGAGCGTTGTTGGCGGACGGCTAGCCCATCGGGCGCTGATCTTGTTGCGGCATTCCCGCATCAGCGCTGCGCGCGAGTGCTGATGCAGGGAGGCGTCGGTCAGGGCAGGCTGAGCGTGTGCAGTCGTACGCGGTTTACTGGAACGAGGCGGACGGTACGCGCTTTGCGGGTCGGATCTCGCTCGGCGCCACCTTTGCGGACCTCGAGGGCACGGGCGAGGGCCGCCGGATACGGCGGCGGATCGGCTTCAAGGAAATCGCGTCCGTCCGCTATCAGCGCGGGCGGCTCCATCTCTGGCGACGCAACGCTGGGCCCCTACGACTTGGCAGCGTCGATCGGCCGGGCGCGCTGCGCGAGCTTGGCGAGCGGCTCCAGTCTCGGCTAGCGGCTTGATGTGAAACGCCCGCGACCGACTCGTGTCGGCTCAGGCGGTAATGCCCCGCAACCCAGATCAGTCTCATCTCCGATGCGAGCGGTTCGATTTCGCTTCTATGCTCGGCCAACGATGCCGGTATGACTGCTGAGTCCGAATCTGGGGTCGACCTCTACTGGCTCCCGCTCGGCGCCGGCGGCCACTCGGTGCGGCTGAACGGGCGCGTCTTCGAGGCGGTGGCAGCGCGGCTCGAGCGGCGGGCGCCTTGCGACCTCTACCACTCTACGCTTGAGGTGCGCGTCCCCGAGGGCCGCTTCGTGATCGAGCAGACGCCTATCCCCGACAGCGACGGCGGGGAGCGTGGCGTTGTTGCCGAAGGTGCGGTCGGAAGCCGCTGGGCGGGATGTTTCCGGATTTTCCGCTACGAAGTGCGCTGCTGGTGTGGCGGAATCATCGCGGACGTCGACGAAGCAGTCGAAAGTCCGCAGCGTCTAACGGATGATCCAGATGTAGCGCAGCGGGTGCTCGACCTGGCTCCGCACGTTCCCACGGCCGTTTGGGGTCGCGACGAACTCGCCGCGGGCGAGATGTGGAACTCCAACTCGATAATCGCCTGGCTGATCGCAGGCTGCGGGCTGCCTGCAGAGTCAATCCATCCCCCAGCGGGTGGGCGCGCTCCAGGTTGGCATGCCGGGCTCGTCGTGGCGCGCCGCCGAGAGACGCTCTCTGATTTTGTCGGGCGCGAGCCCGTCGCGGCCAGGAGAGCCGCGTGACGCCCGACGGTTCCGTTGCGGCTCCCCCCGCAGATGTGATCCTCCGCGACGGCTCGACGCTGCGGCTGCATGCTCCCAGCGAGGAAGACGCCGAAGGGCTCGTCGAGTTCTTCGCTCGGCTTTCAGCGCGCAGCCGTTACCTGCGCTTCCACGGCGCTCGTAGTGTCGATCGCGACCTGATCACCACCTTCCTCGAGCCGGATTGGGCGACGACCGGCGCCTTGATTGGCAGGCATGAGGGCAGGATCGTGGCGCTGGCGAGTTACGCCCGGCTGCGCGACCCGGCCATCGCGGAGGTGGCGTTCGCGGTCGCCGACCAGTTCCAGGGGCGGGGAGTCGGCACCCGCCTGCTGGAGCGGCTCGCCGAGCGAGCGGCAGCGGTCGGCGTCGAGCGGTTCGTGGCCGAGGTGCTCGCTGAAAACAGGGCTATGCTCGGCGTCTTCCGCGACGCCGGCTTCGAGATGACGCGCTCGCTCGCGGGCGGCGAGGTCGAGGTGCAGTTCCCGATCGCCGCGACGGAGACGTTCCGCGCTCAGGTCGAGGATCGGGACCACGTTGCGGTCGCAGCGTCGCTGCGACCGTTCTTCGCCCCCGAATCCGTGGTGGTGATCGGGGCGTCGCGCCGACGCGGCTCAATCGGCGGCGAACTGTTCCGCAACATCCTCGCGGCCGACTTCACCGGTGCCGTCTACCCGGTCAACAGAACGGGTGAGCCGGTCGCTGGGGTGCGCGCCGCGACCTCGATCACCGAACTGCCGGAGGTCCCCGACCTGGCGGTCCTCTGTATCCCGGCCGCGGAGGTGGTCGATGCTGCAGAAACAGCGCTGAACGCCGGCGTGCAAGCGCTCTGCGTCATCTCGTCGGGGTTCGCCGAGGTCGGCAGCGAAGGCGCAGCCCGCCAAGAGGAGTTGTTGGCACGCGTTCGCAGCCACGGCGGCAGGATGATCGGCCCCAACTGCCTCGGCATCTCCGTGCCCGCGCTTGGGCTCAATGCGACGTTCGCGCCACGACAGCTACCGGCCGGCCGGATTGCCTTCTCATCGCAAAGCGGCGCACTCGGACTGGCGCTCTTGGAGAAGGCTACTGAGCGGCGGCTCGGCTTTTCCGCCTTCGTCTCGATCGGCAACAAGGCCGATGTTTCCTCGAACGACTTGCTCGAGTGGTGGGAAGAGGATGAGCAGACCGACGTTGTCTTGCTCTACCTCGAATCGTTTGGCAACCCGCGCAAGTTCGGCAGGCTCGCCCGCCGGGTCGCGCGCAAAAAGCCGATCCTAGCTCTGAAGGCCGGCACAACCAGCGCGGGCGCGCGGGCCGCCAGTTCGCATACCGCCGCGCTTGCCGGTGCCGAGGTGGCGGTCGATGCACTGTTCCAGCAGGCCGGGGCGCTGCGTGCGCGGACGCTCGAGGAGCTGGTTGACGCGGCGACCTTCTTCTCTGCTCAGCCGCTGCCGGCCGGGCGGCGGGTAGCGGTGGTGACGAATGCGGGCGGGCTCGGGATCTTGTGCGCCGACGCGTGCGAAGCGGCTGGTCTTACCCTGCCCGAGCTCGCGGCTGAGACGCGCGAGGCGCTCGCGTCGCTACTGCCGGCTGAGGCGAGCAGCGCCAACCCGGTCGATCTCCTCGGCTCGGCGACCGCCGCCACCTACGAAGCAGCATTGCCGCTCGTGCTCGACGACCCCGGAATCGACAGCGCGATCGTACTTTTCGTTCCGCCGGTCGTCGCACGCGCCGAAGACGTCGCCGCCGCGATTACACGCGCGGCCGAGCGCACGTCGCTCGATAAGCCGCTCTTGGCGGTCGTGGTCAGCGCTGAGGGCACACCTCCGGCGTTCCAAGGCTCGACCCGCGTGGCCGCCTTCCCGTACCCCGAATCGGCGGCGCGAACGCTCGGGCTGGCCGCCGATCGCGCCGAGTGGCTACGCCGCCCGCTCGGTGCCGAGCCGAAGCTGGCCTCGATCGACGCCGCAGCCGCGCGGGCGACAGTCGAGTCGGCGCTCGCCGGCGGCGAGGGCTGGCTCGAGTCAGCGCACGCGCGCGCGGTGCTCGAGGCATACGGGATCCCACTCCTTCCAGAACGAATCGTCGCTACCGTCGATGAAGCCGTCGCGGCGGCGGTCGAGCTCGGCTACCCAGTCGTCGTCAAGACCGCGCGTGCGGGTGCGCACAAGACGGAGCTCGGCGGCGTCGCGCTTGGCCTCGACCGCGAAGAGGCGGTACGGGAGGCCGGCGAGCGCATCGGCCCGCCGCTGCTTGTGCAGCAGATGGTCACCGGTGCGGTCGAGTTCCTCGCCGGGGCCGTGCAGGACCCTGTGTTTGGGCCGCTGGTTGCCTTCGGGCCCGGGGGAGTGATGGCCGAATTGATCGGCGGCACCGGCTTTCGGATCGCCCCGCTCACCGACGTCGACGCGCGCGAGCTTGTGCACAGCGGCAAAGCGGGCGAGCTCGTGCGCGGCTTCCGCGGCCGACCCGCGGTCAACAGCGCTGCCTTGACCGAACTGCTGCATCGGCTGGCGCGTTTGGTGGAAGATCTGCCCGAGATCGCCGAGCTCGACCTCAATCCGATCCTGGCAAGCGGCGACCGCTGCGTCGCCGTCGACGCCCGCATCCGCGTCGCGCCGCCGTTACGACCTGAGCGGGCGAAGAGCTGGTGAGCGCCGAGCCCGCAACGCAGCCGCCGCTCGCCGCCGGGGAACTGCACCGGATCGACGCCTACTGGCGCGCCGCCAACTACCTCTCGGTCGGGCAGATCTATTTGCTCGACAACGCGTTGCTGCACGAGCCGCTCCAGGCAGAGCAGGTCAAGCCGCGCCTGCTGGGCCACTTCGGCACGACGCCTGGGCTGAATCTGATCTACGTCCACCTGAACCGCGCGATCCGGCAGCGCGCGCTCAACGTGCTCAACGTCACCGGGCCAGGACACGGCGGCCCAGGGCTGGTCGCGAATGCCTATCTGGAAGGGACCTACAGCGAGGTCTATCCGCACGTCGGGCGCGACGCGCCGGGACTGCGCCAGCTCTTCCGGCAGTTCTCGTTTCCGGGCGGGATTCCGAGCCACGTCGCACCGGAGACCCCGGGCTCGATCCACGAGGGCGGCGAGCTCGGCTACGCGCTCGCGCACGCATACGGAGCGGCCTTCGACAATCCGGACCTGCTCGTCGCTTGTGTCGTGGGCGACGGCGAGGCGGAGACCGGCCCCCTGGCGACGAGCTGGCATGCGAACAAGCTGCTCAACCCGAAGAGCGACGGCGCGGTACTGCCGATCCTGCACTTAAACGGCTACAAGATCGCCAACCCGACGCTGCTCGCGCGCATCCCCGAGGACGAGCTCGACGCACTCATGCGCGGGTACGGCTACGAGCCGTTGTTCATCTCCGTGCGGGCAGAGGACGAGCACGAAGGAGTGCACCGGCGCTTCGCTGCCGTCTTGGATGAGGCGCTCGACCGGATCGAGGAGATCCAGCGGAGCGCTCGCATCGATGGCGTGACCGTGCGCCCGAGGTGGCCGATGATCGTCCTGCGCTCACCCAAAGGATGGACTGGGCCGGCGAAGGTCGACGGCGTGCCGGTGGAGGGGACCTGGCGGTCGCATCAGGTGCCGATGACCGACGTGCGCTCGAATCCCGAGCACTTGCGGTTGCTCGAGGACTGGCTGCGCAGCTACCGACCCGAGGAGCTGTTCGACGAAGAAGGCATGCTCTTGTCGGAGCTAGCCGCGCTCGCGCCCGAGGGCGACCGGCGGATGAGCGCGATCCCGCACGCGAACGGCGGCCTGCTGTTGCGTGATCTCGCCCTTCCCGACTTCCGCGAGTACGCGCTCGAGGTCGAGAAGCCGGCGGTCGAGTTCGCAGAGTCGACGCGTGTGCTGGGCGCCTTCCTGCGCGACGTGATCGCGCGCAACCGCGACAACTTCCGGCTCTTCGGCCCGGACGAGACGGCCTCGAACCGGCTCGCCGACGTGTTCGCGGTCACCGGCCGCGCCTGGGATGCGGAGGTCGAGCCGACGGACGAGGACTTGTCGCCGGATGGCCGGGTGATGGAGGTCCTCTCGGAGCACCTCTGCCAGGGCTGGCTCGAGGGCTACTTGCTGACCGGCCGGCACGGCCTCTTCAACTGCTATGAGGCGTTCATCCACATCGTCGACTCGATGTTCAACCAGCACGCGAAGTGGCTGAAGGTCACGCGTGCGATTCCCTGGCGGCGTCCCCTCGCCTCGCTCAACTACCTGCTCAGCTCGCACGTCTGGCGGCAAGATCACAACGGCTTCTCCCACCAGGACCCGGGCTTCATCGACCATGTGGTCAACAAGAAAGCCGAGATCATCCGCGTCTACCTGCCGCCCGACGCGAACACGCTGCTGTCGGTCGCCGACCACTGCCTGCGCAGCCGCGACTACGTCAATGTAATCCTCGCCGGCAAGCAACCGGCTTTGCAGTATCTGTCGATGGAGGAGGCGATCCTTCACTGCACGCGCGGGATCGGCGTCTGGGAGTGGGCCTCGAACGACGATGACGCCGAGCCGGATGTCGTCTTGGGATGCTGCGGCGACGTTCCGACGCTGGAGACGCTGGCGGCGGCAGCGATCCTGCGCGAGCGGCTTCCCGAGCTGCGTGTGCGGGTAGTGAACGTGGTCGACCTGATGCGGCTGCAGCCCGATAGCGAGCACCCGCACGGCCTTTCCGACCGCGAGTTCGACTCGCTGTTCACGACCGACCGGCCGATCGTGTTCGCCTACCACGGCTACCCGTGGCTGATCCACCGTCTCACCTACCGCCGCACGAACCACCGCAACCTGCACGTGCGCGGCTACAAGGAAGAGGGCACGACGACGACGCCGTTCGACATGGTCATGCTCAACGACCTCGACCGTTTCCACCTCGTCATGGACGTGATCGACCGGCTACCGCGGCTGGCCGGCACCGCCGATCACCTCCGGCAGGAGATGATCGACAGCCGCCTGAAGGCGCGCGCGTACGGCCGCGAGCACGGAGAAGATCCGCCCGAGATCCGCGACTGGACCTGGCCCGGCTGAGCGGCGCGTGGCCGCCATCCTCGTCGTCAACGCCGGCTCGACGAGCCTGAAGCTCTCAGTCGTCGAAGCCGACGGCGAGACGACGACGATCGGTTCGCTCGACGCCTCTCCGGCGAAGCTCGACGCGGTCGCGCACCGAGTCGTGCACGGCGGCCGCCGCTTCCGCGACCCGGTCGTGGTTGACGACGGTGTCGAGCGCGAGCTGACCCGTCTGACCGAGCTCGCCCCGCTGCACATGACGCCGGCGATGACAGCACTGCGCCAGGCGCGCGCCCAGCTACCGCGCGTGCCGCACGTCGCCGTCTTCGACTCGGCCTTTCACGCGACAATCCCGGACGAGGCAGCGACCTACGCGCTCCCGCGCCACGTACGCGAGGAGTGGGGCATCCGCCGCTACGGGTTCCACGGCCTCTCAGTGCAGTGGGCAAGCGAGCGAGTACAGGCCGAGCGGCTCGTCGTCTGTCACCTCGGCGGCGGCTGCTCGGTGACCGCCGTTCGCGCCGGCCGCTCGGTCGACACGACGATGGGGTTCACCCCGCTCGAGGGCGTGCCGATGGCAACGCGGCCCGGCTCCGTCGACCCCGGCGCGCTGCTCTACCTGCTGCGGCACCAGCTCACGCTCGATGAGCTCGAGCGGATGCTCGAGCACGAGTCGGGGCTGCGCGGTCTCTCCGGCATATCGGGCGATGTCGGCGAACTCGCGCGAGTGAAAAGTGCGGCAGCGCGGCTCGCCCTGCAGGTCTTCGCTTACCGCGTCGCCACAGCCGTCGGCGCGATGGCAGTTCCGCTCGGCGGCCTCGATGCGCTCGTCTTCACCGCCGGCATCGGCGAGCACTCAGCCGCCGTCCGGGCGGAGATCTGTGCACGCCTCACCTTCCTCGGCGTGGAACTCGACGCGGAACGAAACGACCGCGCGGAGCCAGATGCCGAGATCGCGACAGAAGGAAGCGCCGTCCGTCTCGTCGTTCTGCGCGCCCGTGAAGACATCGTCGCGGCGCGGGCGACGCGCGCCCTGGTCGACCGCCTCGTCTAAGCGAGAGCGTCCCGACCCGGCGGTCGTTGCGGAAAAGCCGTACCGCAATCAGCGGCGTGCTGCAGACGCTGGTGCACGCCGCTCAGGTACGCGTCGAACTCCTCCAGATTGCGCACGGCAAGCGCGTAGGTCCGCTCCATCCTCGCGAACGCCTGCGCAAGATCGCGCCTCGCGTGGACTTCTCGCGCTCTCGCGTCCGCCAGCCTCTGCTCTCGGCTTCGCGGCGGCCGCCTCGGCCGCCGCACGCGGGTCGGCAGCTGCATCGAGTTCGTTGCGCTGCGCCTGCGCCGGCTTGGAGTGACTGTCGCCATCTCGGCTCCTCCTCGTGTGAGTCAGTGCACGTTCGCTCCTTGCGCTCGCCGGCGCATCGGGACCGAGCCGGAGTCGCGATCAGTAGTTCGCCGTAGCGCCGCGCCTCGGCTCGGCGGAGCAGTGGCGTCCTTCTTCCAGAGCGGCGACCCCGCTGACCCCTTCCCAGGGGTGGTCGAGCGATGGCGATACGCAAGAGCGACAATCGGCCCCGCTGACCAGGTGGCCCAGTTGAGGACGGTTCCGACACCTGTCCACGGCTCGCCCGCTGACGAGTTCTACGATGACCAGGGCCGGGATCGTCAGCAGCGCCGCGACCACCGCGGGCAGCTCAAAGATGCGCTCGACGCGTCGCTCGTCCACGGCCGCATGTTTCGGCGCCTTCAGGCGATCACCTACCGAGTGAGGTGCTCGACCCCGCCATCGTGATCTATTGCTCCTCGGTGCGGGGCGACGCGGTCGAGCCGCCGAACTTGGTACCGGATTCGGTACCGACCTGAGCGTATTACCGGAGGGTTGTTGGTTCGAGTTCGAGTCCAACCCGGGGAGCTCGGTTCACAGGACAAGGCTCGCCGGATCCCCCTTGACAAGGCTCGCCGGATCCCCCTTGACAAGGCTCGCACGGCATGAGAGATTCACTTCGTCAAGTCCTGTGGGCCTTCGGGCTCGCAGGACTTGGCATTTGAGGGGGCGGTTCCGGGGGCTTAGGATCCTCCATGGTGAGGAAATTCAAGCCCCGGCTGCGGTCGCTCTCCGAGGCGGAGGCCTACCACCGCTGCCACGGCGAGCGCAACACCGAAGTGCGCATCGTCCACCTGGAGCCCCGGCGCCCGCGTTACGAGACTCAGGTCACGGGTGAAGAGCTGCGCTCGGCGTTCGAGCGGAAGCTGGACCAGCGCGAGCACGAGGACGCCCCCGTCTAGTTGCCGCGGAAGGTGCGATTCGCGTACGCGGCGCACTTACCGCGGGTGTTGCTCGATCAGCCTTTGCTTCGGGAGTCGAGCACGTGTTTGCGCGCTCGACTCACTTGGCCGTCCAGCCGCCGTCGATCGGCAGCACCACACCGGTGACGAAGCCGGAGGCGTCGCCGGCCAGGAAGAGGGCGGCGGCGGCGACGTCGTCGGGGCGGCCGGGTTCCCCGGTCAGCGGCTGGAGCTCTCGCAGCCGCTCCCGGAGGCGCGGGTCGCCCACCGAGCGCGCGGCCTGAGGGGTGTCGATGACGGCGGGGCACAGGACGTTGCAGCGGACTCGTTGCCGCGCGTAGTAGGTGGCGATCGCGCGGGTGAGGGCCACCACGCCGCCCTTCGAGGCAGCGTAGGCATGTGAGCCGTAGTCCTCGTCACCGCCCACGATCCCGAGCACGCTCGAGACGTTGACGATGGAGCCCCCGCCGCCGGCAATCAGCTGTGGGACCGCGTATCTGCAGACGAGAAAGACGCTCTTCAGGTTCGCCTCCAGAACCCGGTCCCAGGCCTCCTCGGCACACTCGTGCACCGGTCCGTCTCCGAAGGGCCGGCCGGAGATGCCTGCGCCGTTGAAGAGGACGTCGAGCCGGCCGAGCCGCTCGACCGCGGCGGACACGGCCCTCTCGGCCTCGTCCGCTTGGGAGAGGTCGGCGCGGAAGATGCCGTCCGCCTCGACCACGTCGACGCCGAACACCTCGGCTCCCGCTTCCTCGAAGGCGCCCACGACTGCACGTCCGATCCCACCTGCCGCTCCCGTGACCAGGGCGGCCTTGCCCTCCAGTGCTCCCACGAGGGGAGGCTAGCTCAGTGCGTGCAGCGGCAGATGCGGGTGCCGATCCGCGTCCGCTCGAGCGGCAAGCCGCAGCGGCTGCAGGTGGGCGGCAACAGCTGGTGGCGGACGAGCAGCGTCCGGATGAGGACGATCCAGAGCATGGCCCAGGGAGCGAGGAGCGTGCCGGAGTTGATCACGCCTCCGTTATCGGCGCGCGGGCCGCGGTGTTTTAGCGCATGGGGACGGCTTGGGTCATCCGAGCAGCGCCGCCGTGTGCGCACGGCGGCGAAATGTACCGGCGGCCGTCTGTCGGCGTTGCGGGGCCGCAGCTAGAATGGCTACGTGAGCTGGCTCTTCATCGCCTTGCTCGCCTGCGGGATCGCCGTGCTGGTCGGCGCCGAATGGCCCCGTGTCGCCGACCGTCTGGGACTCGAGGCACGTGAGCACCGCGCCCGCGCCCGCCGCAAGGCCAAGCTCAAG
>WNGB01005617.1_pt1 | contig 28049 bp, 25 predicted proteins | sample 5400681 | NCBI WGS metagenome assembly WNGB01 (sample SAMN13153367, study PRJNA577476) | soil metagenome | isolation source: 115 cm soil or saprolite under grassland replicate 2 | place: USA:California | collected 2016-06-15
CGGCCGGCCCAGGCGCGCAGCAGGCACGTCTTCCCGCTGCCGGCCGGAGCCGAGATGATCGTCACCTTCCGCGCCGCCGCGCGATCCAGGGCACCGACAAGATCACCCCGGTCGATCAGCCGGGGAGTTGCTGGAGCCACTGTCAAGGGCCTGCCTTGATATCTACGCCTGACACCCCTAACGCCGGTCACGCAGTCCTGGCACCTTCTCTCGGTACCAGGCCGGCGCACGTACTGTCAACGGCGCGCGAACCTCGGTTCTGCTGCACTCTCATCCACGCGCCGCCGACATCGGTCAGGCCGCCTGGTGCCGGGCATGGCCGGATCACACAAGCATGCCCGGCCCGGGTGGTCCTTGGTGACCGGGCAGCCGACGTGCGCACCATCGTGTGATGTCCGGTCCACCGACAGACCGCGACCGCCAGGCGTTCCTGCTCGTGCCGTTTCCGGCCGCTGGGCAAAGGACGACCGTGGCAGGGTCGTCCACAGCGTCGGTGAGCTCGGCGAATTCCAGGTGGTTGGCGTCGGCGAGCCGGACGATGTAGTCCAGGTAGTACTCGCGGCAAGGAGAACTGAGATCGGGAAGACAAAGTCTGTGCTGGTGGGCTGACGAGAAGGTGCCGTTCCCATGACCAGTGCCCTAGCGTCCGGCCCGCTCGCTCGGGGGGCCCGTTGCTCCTGCTCAAGGCGGCGGGCTGCAGGGGTCAGGACCATCAAGGCGTTCGGTGCCCCAGGTCTGGTCGCGTGAATCACCGTGATCCGGTGACGCTTCCTCACCTGCCTGGCGGCAAGCCTGGTAGTGGCCCGCCTCCCGGCAGGGATTTCGGCATTGGTCCGACATGCGCGAGCCCGCCGGGGAGCGCTGCCCAGCCAGCCCGACCGAAGGGAGATCGTCCGTGAGCACAGAACAGGCAGAGAACCTTGACGCGATCCTGCGTCAGTCCGCCTTCCCCGCCGACAGCGACGTCAGCGAGCAGCGGCGGCTGCTCCGGGAGCTGGCATCGGCGCAGCCGCTGCCTGCCGGCGTGACCGTGACCGCAGCCGCACTGGGCGGCGTCCCCACCGCCGAGATCACCATCGAGGGAATCGAGCCTCGCCACATTGTTCTTTACTTCCATGGCGGCGTGTACGTACTGGGGGACGCCTTCCAAGCCGCGGGTCTGGCCTCGCAGGTCGGCCGGCGGACGCGCGCCAAGGTCATCTCCGTCGATTACCGGCTCGCCCCCGAGCACCCGTATCCGGCCGCGGTCGACGACGCTCTGGCCGCCTACGAAGCCCTCCTGGACGGCGGCACAGCCCCGTCGGACATCGCCTTCGCGGGAGAGTCCGCCGGCGGCGGGCTCGCCGTCGCCACCTTGGTCAACGCCCGCGATCACGGGCTGCCGCTGCCGGCCGCGGCCTTGGTCATGTCGCCGTATGCCGATCTGACCCTGGCCGGGGCGACCATGGACACCAAGCGCGAGGCCGACCCGCTGCTCAGCCGGGAAAACCTGCAAGCCCGGGTCACCGACTACACGTCGGGACAAGACCCCGCTGCCGGCCTGATCAGCCCCGTATTCGCCGACCTGTCCGGCCTGCCGCCCCTGATCATCCAGGCCGGAACTCACGAGGTTCTCCTCGACGACGCCGTCCGCCTCGCCCGGCAAGCCGCCATCGCCGATGTCGAGGTCACCCTGGACATCACCCCCGGGGTGCCGCACGTCTTCCAGGGCTTTTACCCGATCCTCGACGAAGCGGCCGCCGCGCTGGACAGAGCCGGACAGCTCCTATCGGCGCATCTGACCGGTTCACAGACGACTGGAGGGCCGGAGCATGAGTGAGATACAAGGTGTCGCTCGGTTCAAGTTTCACGAGGGGAAGGTCGAGGAGTTCAAGCGCTTGTCCGCGCAAGTCATGGACATCGTGCGGGCCAAGGACACCGGGACGCTGCAGTATGAGATCTACTTCAATGACGATCAGTCCGAGTGCGTCGTCTACGAGCGATACCGGGACTCCGAGGCGGTCATCGAGCACGGCGCGCACGTTGGCCACCTCATGGAGGCGATCTTTGCGACAGGATCGGTTTCCAGCGAACTCCTTGGTGAGCCGAGCGCCGAGCTCACCGCGATCATGGCAGGCAGCGGAGTCCGGCTCTTTAGGCCCTTCCTGTCCATGTAGAGACCGCTCGCTGGCTTCGACGAGTGTGCTCCAGGATCTGTGGACACCCCAACACACAGGTCGGTCAGGAGCGGGACCGACTCACGTATTGGGATCCGCCGATGAGTACTGATCGCGGAGCACGGCGGTCGCGGCTCCCATCATCCGTGCCAGCGCATACCCCGGGATCGTGAACGACAGGAGTTCGACATGAGCGACACGCTCGACTGGAACGCGAAGACCATCGCGGAGTTCCGAGCGAACCAGGGCAGGGTTGGCGGGGTCTTCGAGGGCGCGCCGATGGTCCTGGTGCATCACCGCGGCCGCAACAGCGGGCGGGAGTACGTCAACCCGATGATGTACCTCCCGCACGACACCGAGCCGGACATCATCTACGTCTTCGCAACCAAGGCTGGAGCACCCACCAACCCGGACTGGTACCACAACTTGGCCGCCGCCGGTGACGGCAGTGTCGAACGCGGAGCCGAGACATACAAGGTGACCGTCCGCGAATTGACCGGCGCTGAACGCGACCGCATCTACGCCGAGCAAGCGCGGCGCTACCCAGGCTTTGCCGGGTACGCACGCCAAACTGCTGGAGTCCGCACCATTCCTGTGCTCGAACTTAGGCGGGCGTAGCCCACACCCCTAAGACCGGCCAGCGAGGTCCTGGTGACGTTCGAGGAATACACCCGCCACATCGACTGGTCGCTCGCCGTCGACCGGCGGCGGACACGCCAGACAGCGCGCCAGGCAGCATCAACCATGCGGGAGCTCGAAGGCGCCCAAGTCCTGAGTTCGGTCCGGTAGACGTCGGCGAAAGCCTCCAGGGCCGCCTTGGACGCGCTCGACGGCCCGTTGAAGGGCAGCGGAAGCCGCCCGGTCATCGCTCCGATTCGGACGATTCGGCCGCGTGCCTTGCGCAGCGCGGGATGGAAGGCGTTGATCACGGAGAGGTCGGCGAAGACGTTGACCTCGAACTCGTGCCTAACAGCGGCGACCGGAAGCACCTCGAGCGGGCCGTGATCTCGGTCGACAGCTCGCTGGCCAGCTGCCGCAGCGAGGTCACCTTCCCGGCATAGGGCTGGGGCAGGCCGAGACTGTCCAGCCACGCCGACCCGGCCACCCCGAAGATGTCCGAGCAGGTCACCGGGACGCCCAGCTTGCCCAGCACACCGTGCACCTGGTTGCGGCAGCTGGTCTGCAGGCCCACCAGGCGGCACCGGTAGCGGGTCAGCTCCCGCAGCTCCCGCACCTCGGCGGGGGCGATCCACGCCTCCGGCAGGCGGCCCATCCGCAGCAGGTCAGCCAGATCCGCCGCATCCCGCTCATCGTTCTTGACCCGGCGGTAGGTGAACGCCTTCACCCCCAGCGGGTGCGCCAGGTGCACCTCGGCACCTGCCGCCGCGAGGGTGTCGGCGGCCCAGTACCACCCATAGGTGCCTTCCAGGACAACCCTCGGCGACTCTCCAGCCCGGGCGATCTCATGGCGCAGCGCCTGCGGGCTATTGGTGATCCTCGCCATCCCCAGCCGCTGGCCGTCCTCAGTCATCCGCACCAGCACCGACCGGCGGCGGTGCAGATCCATACCGACGACCTGACCGCCGTCATACGCTGTCTCCATTAGGGGCCTCCCTTTCCTGGTGGAGACGGATGCTTGGCAACTTCCAGCATCCGCCAGGGAGCGGGAGGCTCCGCTCCTTCATCGCATCACGGACAGGCCAAATTGGCACGCACCTGTGGCGGGCCCAGGTCAGGCAGCGACGTCCACCGATCTTTGCAAGCTGGTCATCTCCAGTCATCCCAGCCTCTGACTCCTGACGGTCTGGTTCGTCCGTGGACTCATGCCCAGTCGCCTCCTGGAGAGAGGCGGGGCTGAGGCGAGGTGCGTGACCCCTTGTGGCCAGTCCTGCGCCCTGACGAGTGCCGCCAGCACCCAGCGGGTGTGAACGTGGCCAATACGCGGCCAGAGCTGTCATCCGCCAGCGGCATGGGATCAGGTTGAGGGGTTTTCCGCCATGAGCAAGGGACCACCCGGTCGCCAGTAGCAGGACCAGCGGCGTTTCGCGTCGTTGAGCCCTGCGTCGTCCCGGGCCACGTCCCGGGAGATGGTGTCTGAGATGACCATCTCGCGATCGGTTTCTATTTAAGCACCAATGGCCTCAATTGTCACGCCAGTTTCAGCATTGGTGTCAGTGTTTTGCGCTGCTTTCTGGCAGGCGGCGAGGATTTCCGGGCCCATGTAGCGGCGGGCTTCGGTCCATTCGTCGTTCTGCTCGGCCAGCACCGCGCCGACGAGGCGGATGATGGCGTCGCGGCCGGGGAAGATGCCGACCACGTCGGTCCGCCTGCGTACCTCTTTATTCAGGCGCTCCTGCGGGTTATTGCTCCAGATCTGGCGCCAGACCTCGCGGGGGAAGCCGGTGAAGGCCAGGATGTCGTCCCGTGCCTCATCGAGGTGGGTGGCGGCCTGCGGGAACTTCGCCTCCAGGGCAGCGACGACCTGGGCGTGCTGGGCGCGGACGGAGGCGGCGTCGGGCTGCCCGGAGATGGTCCGCACCAGGGTGGACACCCACGGCTGGGCGGACTTGGGCACCCGGGTGAGCAGGTTGCGGTGGTAGTGCGTCCGGCAGCGCTGCCAGGCCGCACCCGGCAAGGTGGCCGCGATCGCGTCGCGCAGGCCCTGGTGGCAGTCGGAGGTGACCAGCGCCACGCCGGACAGGCCGCGGGCGACCAGGCCGCGCAGGAACGCCAGCCACCCGGCGCCGCCCTCCGAGCTGGCCACCTCGATGCCCAGGATCTCCCGCTTGCCATCGGCGTTGACGCCGGTGGCGATCAGGGCGTGCACGTTCACCGTCCGCCCGCCCTCGCGGACCTTCTGGGTCAGCGCGTCGATCCACACGAACGTGTACGGCCCAGCGTCCAGCCTGCGGGACCGGAAGCCTTCCACCATCTCATCCAGCTCGGCAGCCATGACGCTGACCTGCGACTTCGACAGCGACGTAACGCCCAGCGAGGCTGCGAGCTTCTCCACCCGCCGGGTCGAGACGCCCAGCAGGTAGCTGGTGGCGACCACCGAGGCCAGCGCCCGCTCCGCGCGCCGCCGGTGCTCCAGGAACCCCGGGTAATAGGTACCCTGGCGCAGCTTCGGAACCGCCAGCTCGATGGTCCCGGCCCGGGTGTCCTGCTCCCGCAGCCGGTAGCCGTTGCGGCTGTTCACCCGCTCCGGGGTCACCTCCCCGTACCCGGCGTTGCAGCGGACCTCGACATCGGCGTCCATCATCCGCTGCGCGAACCCCTTGATCATCTCCCGCAGCAAGTCCGGGCTCGCCGATTCCAGGGTCTCCTCGAACCGCACGCCAGGAACCGGCACAATGTCACCTACGGCCACTTCGTTCTCCTTCGTCTCGGACTGAGCACTTCGAAGGATCGCGAGGTGGCCGCCTCACATCACGCCGACACGCCCGCCCCGGACGAAACGGTCAGAACTGAGCAGGCACCTCATACGCCACTCCAGTGGACGTGAACCTTGCCTGCCGAAGCGATGTCTGGCCGGGCAGTGACAACGCTTGCGGCAATTCTCGCTGCGCCGATGGCGCTATACGATCTTGGTCAGCCTAGGTCAGCCACCCGGCAAGTTAGTCACCCTGCGTTACTGTCCACTCGGAGATCACCAGCGCGGGTCGGGCCGTGGTGGCACTGTTGCTAGGCGCCATCCGAGCCGCTCGACCAGAGCGCGAACGATCATGAAGTGGGAGCGCGATTGGGAGCGCACTTTGCTCGCGGCTGCTCGGTGGGGCTCGGCTGGGCTCGCTCGTGCTCGATTCTGACCTGCACAGATTAGCTAAGCCGCAGGTCAGGGGAGTGGTGGTGACAATCCTTACAAGCGAGGGGTCACTGGTTCGAACCCAGTTGCGCCCACCCGAAAGACCAGGTCAAGGTCCAAGTCTGGTACTGTCCCCGTGGCTCTCATGATCGTCTGACCGTGATCCGACCGTCGGTGCAGCTGTGGAAAGCTGGCACTCCGCAGCATGGATTGTCTGTGGCTGGCACGCCGGGCTAGTGGGATGCCCCTGCTGGTTGAACAGGCTGGGGGACCAGCTTCCCCAGCCACTGTCCTGTGCCAATGAATCTGAGCTATTGCCAGCGTGTCTGAGCCATCTGCGGGTTCCTGCCATCTGGGCTGAGCCATCGAGGTTGTGCTCCCGGGCGGAAGGATCACGCGCCGTCCGCCAGCTTGGCGCCCACTCAGGCCGCGGCCGGAGCCAGCCACAGCTGGCCAGGCAAATAGCCCGGACACCCCGCCATCGAGATCGCGATCTGCCCCGGTGCGGCGATGGACGCTGCTGCAAGAGCGGCTTTCGAGTGATCCGGCCGGCGTGCCCACGAGGGTGACCCGGCTGCGGGTGAGCAAACACACCGAGCCCGGGCCGCGTGTATTAGGTAGGTGACCCCTAAAGGCGGAGCCCCATGACCTTCGATGAGTTCGCTGGCGCCCGGCTGGCGGCCGTGCTGCGCTTCGCTACCGCGCTGACCGGGGACCCAGACCTTGCCAAGGACCTGGTGCAGGAGGTGCTGATCCGGGTGAGCGCGCGGTGGCAGGAGATCGGCCAGCTGGACCGCCCGGAAGCCTATATCCGCAAGATGGTCGTCAACGAGTATCTCTCGTGGCGGCGCCGGTCGTGGCGGCTGATCCCGTTGGGGATGAGCAACGACCTCACCGGGCGCCCCTCGCCGGACCCTGCCGATGGATATATCGAACGTCAGGCCCTGCTGGCCGAACTGGCGAAGCTGTCACGGCGGCAGCGCACAGCGCTGGTGCTCCGCTACTACGAGGGCTTTTCCGACGCGGAGATCGCTGAGGTCATGGGCTGCACGCAAAGCACCGTCCGCGGGCACGTCTTCAAGGCGCTCGCGGCCTTGCGGGTGGAGCTGGACCAGCCGTTGCCGACCGCTGCCCCGAGCGAGGAGACACACTGATGGAAGGTCTGGGAAGGGCGCCGGCGCGCACCGAGGCGGATCTGCGCGCCGCCCTTGCGGAGCTGGGGCGGAGGGCCCCGAGCACGGATGACGTGCTGAGCGGACTGCGTGAGGCCGGCTCGCGCCGGCAGCGGGGATCGCCGCGGCCGGGCCAGCTGCGGCCGGTGGGACTGGGCCGGGTCCTGATCCCCCGGCTTGGGTGGCGGCAGCTAGCGGTGGGCGCCGCCGCAGCGGTGGCGGCGGCGGCGGTGGCGCTGGCACTGACGCTGGGTGGCTCGCCGAGCCGGACCGGCGGCCCGGATGTCTTTCCGGCGCTCCCGAACCCTCCGGCATCGGCCGGAGGCCCCCCGGTCGTCGTGTCACCCGGCCACCATCCGTCTGCGGCATCGCTGGCGAGGGCCATGCTGACCGCGTTCAAGGCGGCCGGCGACGACCTCGCCTATGAAACGGTGGCCGACTTCAGGGCGGGCCATCTGATACAGACCGACCGGTCGTGGAGCTGGCCCGCCGTTCCCAGCCCTGGCCAGTTGCAGTACGTGCGGGACGCGTTCAGTGCCATTCCGCGAGGAGCATCCGAGGCGACAGCGCCGGTGAAGCTGACCGAGGACACCGGCTACACCACCGTCGTCCCCCACCCTTCGCGGTACGGCCAGAACGAGCTCGCCCGCCTCATCGTTGTCTGCTATGCCGGGACCGGCCAGACCGGCTGCGGCTGGGGCCGCTTCAACACCCCGGCGGGAACCTGGTCAAAGCACACCGGAGTCATGCCATACATCGACCACACCCCTTCGCCCCGCGGGGCTGACCTCGCACGGCAGATCGCCCGTGGTGAATGGCGCATCGTCGGGCACACCCGGCTGCGCGGGCAGCGGGCCATCAAGCTGGCCCAGACTCGTTCCGGGACGTTCCAGGGGCACCCGGTCTTCCTCTGGGTCAGTACGGCCACCTACCTGCCGCTGCGGATGATCTCGGTAACCGGAAAGTTCACCGAGGCAGACAACTGGTATTACCTGCCGCCCAGCAAGGCCAACCTCGCGCACCTGCGCGTACCGATCCCGCCTGGCTACCCGCGCTCGGGCTGACCCGGGCAAGCGCGCCGGCCACGGCCATCCCGGCCGTGGCCGGCGCGACCGTGGGCGCCCGTAAGCACCCAGACCTAGGCGTCAGGGTTCCATTCGCCGCCTGGTAGTGAGATTCGGGGTTCATGGGCTGTGCAAATGACTGGTTCTGGCGATTCGGTAACCGACGCTGGGGGATGGGTCCAGCGGCCCGCGGCGAAATGGCTCACATCCGCTGGCAGACCAGCGCCTGCAACCACACAAGGCCTTGCCACTCAGACTGAACCACCCCAGGTCAACAGCCTGCCGGTGGCTCAGATTCGATGGCACAGGACAGCCACCGAGGTGGCGCAGAGAGGGCTGTAGCCGTCACCGCAGCGTTCGGGGCAGTTGGCGGTGGCGGGGTCGGTGTTTCTCAGTGCGCGAGGCTCGAAGCCCGTTCGCCTACGCTGGGTGCTCGGATGACACGCTGCACCAGAGCGATGTCATGGACAAGCGGATGGCGGCTCGCGCGCAGGCTGACGTGATGCGGTTCAGCATGCTGGCCGCAGGAAGCCGGATAAAGCAGGACTGGTCAGGGCTCTTTCGCCGCTCAGATTGACCGCGGGGGTGGCCAGCTGCCCGCCGGCGATTGTGCCGACGAACTCACCGCGCAGGGCTCCCCGAGCTCGGGTGCCGCCTGGCCACCCGGCTACTCACCGTGCGCGCGGCGACTCTGAACAATCGTTCGCAACCGCGCAGATCGAGTGATACACGGGTGATCATCTCCGCAAATCAGGTCGAAAAAATTGGCGATGATCACCCGTGTATCTAGCGTTATACGGCCCGAAGGGTTCAGTGATCTCCGATCACCCGTATAACGCCGATTCGGAGCGGCTGGCAATCGTGCTGGCTTCGCGGTTGATCACGTGCAGATCAGCCTATTCTGCGTTCGCGTCCGGGACCGGTTTCGCGCCAGGGTCTGCACTGGCCAGCGTCGGCTGCTCGTTGGCGGCCTGCAGATGCCCAATCGGTGCGTGGCTGGGCTGGGTGGCAATGGGCTGGACAGCCGGCGGCTGGAAGCTGCGGAGCAGGGCGAGGAGTTGCGGGCAGCCAGGATTCCCAGGCAGGTGCTTGCGCGGTGGGCTTGCGCGGCTGGCCGGTTACGGCGGAGTGTCGGCGCAGGCAGCGGGGGAGGGGGGCTGGGAACGGTGAGCTGGGTGAGTCCGGTCATACAGGCCAGCGCGGCCCCGGTGCCGCAGGCGGCGGCGAAGGCGTACCCCCAGCGAGTGCCGCCGGCGTCGATGACCTGTCCAACGGCAGCCGAGCCTGCCGCAGTACCGACCGAGATCTCCGAGGTGAGCCAGGCCATGCCCTCGGTAAGTCGTGCGGCCGGCGCCTGCTGCTCGATAAGGCTGAACCCGGTGATCAGCATCGGCGAGAGCGCCAGCCCGGAGATGAACATGACCGCGGCGAGCGCGGCCAGCCCAGGCATCGTCCAGAACGTGGCCGTCCCGGCCGCCGCCGTGCACAGGGTCAATGCGAACCGGCGGCGGAGCGGGACGCGCCAGGCCCGTGACCCGTACCACAGCCCACCAGCCGCGCTGCCCAGGGCATACCCGCCGAGGATGAGCCCGGCGAGTGGCTTGTGTCCGTGCTCGGCGGCGAAGTCCACGGTGGCCAGGTCGATTGCGGCGAGCATCGCGCCGAAGAAGACGTAGACCGGCGCCAGCGTGACCAGTCCCCGCGCGGGCAGCAGGTGCCCGCGTGCCCGGCGGCCCGCACCCGGCACCGGATCGCCCGGATGGCCTGAGGGCTCGGTGGCGCGCTGCGCGGCGAGCAGTAGCGTGCCGGCCACGCACGTGGCCGCTGCCACCGCGATGCCAGAGGCCGGATAGGCCTCGGTGGCCAGCAGGGTGACCAGGACCGGTCCGGCCACGAAGATGACCTCATCTGCCACCGACTCCAGCGAGAACGCGGCGTGCAGCAGTTCCGAGCCGGCAAGCAGCGCGCTCCACCGGGCCCGCACCATTGAGCCCAGCTGCGGTGTGGCAGCCCCGGCCAGCCCGCTGGAGGCCAGCAGCGCCCAGGCGGGCGCGCGGGCCTGCGCGCCGCTGATCAGCGCGGCCGTCGCGGCCGCAAACAGCCGCATCAGCAGCCGCAGTACCGCCCGCTGGCCGGACCGGTCGGCCAGCCGGGCAACCAGCGGCGACACTAGCGCGTAGCCGACCGCCCCGGCGGCGGCCACCGCCCCCGCCAGCCCGTAGCGGCCGGTGAGCGACGAGATCAGCAGCACCGTGCCCAGGCCGAACATGGAAATCTGCATCCGCCCGATGAACCCCGCCGCCGAGAACCGCAACGCGCCCGGGCTGGCCAGCGCCTTCAGGTACGGGTTCCTGCTTCGCGCAGGCTCCACCGACCCCTCGCAAGGCCACTACGGCAGGCTCTGTGACTGAGCCTGGGCTTTGCCGGCACGGAACCCATCGGCCACGCCGGGCGTGATGAACGGCTCGGGCCAGGCGTGGCCCGCAGTATGCCACGGCCTGGAAGCGCGCGCCGAAATGACCGGCGCCGGATCACAAGCACCCGGATGTGCGTACTGCTGCCCCTCTGCCTCTCTCCCGGGACATCCGGCGAGCAGCCGCAGGGTGCGCGAAACTTCTGTCATGCACCACGTGTCGCCGCCACAATCTGGTAGTCGAGCTGTCGTGACCGTCATATACGGCGCTGCTCGCCGGCTTACGTCGGGAACGCTCACCGGCCGGTGAAGAACTCCGTCAACGCCGGCGCGAGGTGTTCAGCGGATACTCCGTGCCAGGTGCCTGGCGGGAGACGCGCAGAAGCGTTCGGGAGAGCCTCGGCTACTCCTCGAACCCAATTGCGCAGCTGGTCACCGCTGCCTTCGCTGCCAAGCACGAGGGTGGGGGTGCTGATAGCGGCCAGCCGGTCTGGTGGCATTGAGCCGGGGATGAGGCTGTCGTAGACGAGCGTGTGCGCCGTGGCCTCCAGGGCGGGCCAGATGGGGCCCTCGCGCATCCCGGCGATCACCTCGGCCGGCACGCCGATGCCTCTCAGCCAGTGCTCGTAGGCTTCCCCCCGCCGGCCCGTGATGACGAGTTTGGCGACCTCGCCGCTGATGCCTGATGGGGATGGCGGCGTGGCTTCGACTCGGAGCGGCGGTTCGAGAAGGGAAAGCTTCGGAATACCGATTCCGCGTTCCGCCCCGAGCAGCGCCAGTATCGCCCCCGAAGAGAAGCCATGCACGAACGCGGACCCGCCGGCGAGGTCAATGAGCGCCTGCAGATCTTCGATCTCTCGATCGACGGCGTAGGGCAGCGTGTCGGCGCTGGCTCCCTTTCCGCGGCGGTCATAGGTGAAGATTGTGAAGTTCTGCGAGAGCGCTTCGGCCAGCTGCGGCATTGGACTGAACCCGCGGAAGTTCCCTGCGGCGTCGACAAGGATTACAGCGGGGCCAGTGCCGACGCGCTCGAATGCGATTGACGTGCCGTCACTGGACGTGACTCTGCCGATTTCCGTGCTGTTCATTGAAGTGCCCTCCTATGTTCTCGTCCTGTGCTTGACGTGGCCGAACATGGGCCAGCCGACGGCCCGTGGCGGCCGGGGCCGGCTCCGTGAGCGTTTGAGCCGGGTTGAGGTCGCCGCGGTCGTTGTCTGGCGGTTGAGTTCGGCGGTGACGTTTGGGGGATACACGGCTCCTCCACAGGCTGTGCGGTCGTCATGGCTGGTGGTGTGCTGCCGCGCTGCCGGCGTTGGCCAGCTCGCGGCGGCGCAGGACCGCGATCGCCATGGCTGCCAGGCCTGCGGCAAAGGCGAACAGGTATCCGGCCGACGCGCCGTGTGCGTCGATCAGGCGCCCGGCCAGGGGCGCGCCCAGGGCGGTCCCGGTGGCCGCGGCGGTAGTCAGCCACGACATAGCTTCGGTCCGCTGCCCGGCCGGGACGGCCATTTCAGCGACCCGGTAGGAGCCGGCCAGGGTGGCGGAGATGCCCAGCCCGGCGGCAGTGATGGCGGCGGCCATCGGCCAGATGCCAGGCATGAAGGCAAGCGGCGCGACGCCCAGCACGGTCGCGGTGAGGGCCGCGGTCAGCCGGCGGGCGTGGGGTGCCCGCCAGCGCCTGGTCCCGTACCACACGCCGGCGATCGCGCTGCCCAGCCCGTACAGCCCGAGCAGTGGTCCGGCGGCTGCCTTGTCACCGTGGTGCTGGGCGAAGGCGATGGTCGCCAGGTCAACCGCGACGAACATCGCGCCGAGGCAGGTACTCATCCCGGCCAGGACTCGCAGGCCAGGGCTGCGAAGCGCCGGCGCCGGGGTGCGGGTTACCGGCGCGGCCGGGGGCTCGCTGCGCCGCTGCCGGGTCAGGCCGAGCACGCCGGCGATGCTGAGCGCGGCGGTGACCAGCACGCCCGTGACCGGCTTGAAGCCGACGGCCAGCGCGGCGACCAGCACCGGGCCGGTGATGAAGATCAGCTCGTCGGCGATGCCTTCCAGCGAGAACGCCGCATCCAGCAAGTCCGAGCCGCCCAGCAGCCGGCTCCAGCGGGAGCGCACCATCGGGCCGAGGGAGGGCATGGTGGCCCGGCTGAGCCCGCCGGTCACGAACAGCGCCCACACCGGTGCCCGGCCCACGGCGCAGGCTGCCAGCCCGGCGGTTGCGGCGACAAAGACTGCCACCTGCGGGCGCAGCACCCGGGCCTGCCCGTAGCGGTCGGCCAGCCGGGCCGCCCGGGGCGTCACCGCCGCATACAGCACGGCCCCGGCACCCGACACGGCCCCGGCGATGCCATAGCTGCCGGTGACGGCGGTGACCAGCATTACCAGGGCGAGGCTGAGCATGGCCATCGGCATCCGTCCGACCACGCCTGGGACGGCGAAGGCCAGCGCGCCCGGGGTGCGCAGGGCGTCCCGGTAGCGGGCGAGCCCTGAAGCGGCCGCCCCTGCCTGCAGTTCCTGGGTGTGGGTGATGACTGCCATGCGCTCGACGCTAGGCACCGGCCGGACTTCCGGTAAGGTCCGGTTGCATGGCTGCGGAGTGGTCCGGTTTGGCTTCCGAGGTTCTCCTCACCCTCGACCGCAGCCGTCCGGTCCCGCTGCGGGCCCAGCTCGAGGACCAGTTCCGGCAGGCGATCCGGTCCGGTCGGCTCGGCGCCGGGGACCGGGTGCCGTCCTCCCGGGCGCTGGCGAAGGCGCTGGGCCTGTCCCGCGGCCTGGTGCAGGAGTGCTACGCCCAGCTGCTGGCGGAGGGCTACCTGGTCACCCGCGGCGGCTCGGCCACCCAGGTAGCCACGGCGGCCACCATTCGTCCGAACGCGTCGCCCCGTAGCCTGAGCCCGCCGGCCCGACCACGGCACGCGATCGCTGACTTCCGATCGGGCATCCCCGACCTCGGTCGCGCGCCCCGCGAGGACTGGGCGTGGGCCATCCGCGAAGTCTGCCGAACGATCCCGAACGCCGCGTTCGACTATCCAGACCCGCTTGGCGAGCCGCGTCTGCGTGACGTGCTCGCCGCCTACCTGCGGCGAGTGCGGGCCGCCTCGGCCACCGGGGACCAGCTGATCATCTGCATCGGCATGGCGCAGGCGCTCGGAGTGGTGCTGAACGCTCTCGCTGGCACCGGCATCGACACGCTCGCCTTCGAGGATCCGGGAGCCGGCGCCTGGACAACGGCTCTGGCTTCCCAGGCGGGAATGTACGTGGTGCCCATCACAGTAGATGAGAACGGACTCGACGTCGCCGCGCTGGACCGCAGCCGGGCGCGCGCCGTGCTGGTCACCCCAGCCCACCAGTGGCCCACTGGCGTGGTCCTCGCCCCCGAGCGGCGGCTCGCGCTGATCGACTGGGCCGCCAGCAGGGAGGCGGTCATCATCGAGGACGACTACGACGCCGAGTTCCGCTACGACCGGGACCCGGTCGGAGCCCTGCAGGGACTCGCGCCCGACCGGGTGGTCGCCCTCGGCACCGTCAGCAAATCCCTCGCCCCGGTGCTGCGGCTGGGCTGGATCGCCAGCCCGCCTGGCCTTGCCGCCACCCTCGCCCGCACCAAACAGTTCACCGACCGTGGATCACCGGGCCTGGACCAGCTCGCGCTGGCCCTGCTGATCGAAACCGGCCGCTACGACCGGCACCTGAGACGGATGCGCGCCGAATACGCCGCCCGCCGCGAGGTCCTCGTCCAAGCGCTCGCCGAGCACGCCCCCGGCGTGCGGCTAACCGGCCTGGCGGCCGGCTTCCACGCCGTGGCCCACCTCCCCGCAGGAACGGCCGAACAGGAAGTGATCCAGGCAGCCCGATCACGCTCGGTCGGGCTGTACGGGATGAGCACCTACCGCGCCGACCACTCACCCGACCCGCCACAACTGGTGCTCGGCTTCGGCAACACCAGCCAGCGGGCCATCCAGACAAGCATCGCCCTCGTCAGCGACCTCCTGGAAAACCGCCGCTGACCCGGCCTGCCCGTCACAACACCCGGAAGACGCAACAAATCAAGCAAGCACCTGCCAGCCGGGCCAGCAACGCAGCACACGGATCACACCGATCTGCGTGCCTCAGCCGAGGCTCGTAAAGAAGGAGGAGGCCGCGCAGATCGGCGGCTCGGGTACATGAAGCGAGTCGGGAGGCTAGTGACGGAGCGTCGTGACAGTTTCTGGTCGGTCGCGCTGGGCGGAACCGTTGGGACAAGAGTGAAGGCCGTGGGCATGTTCATGCACCGGGCCACCAGGCATCGGAGTGCCCGCTGATCAGCACCGCCGATCCTGCCAGTGGTAGGTTCGAAGCCGTGCCCGACCTGCCCTGGACAAGCCGCTCGGAGATGGAACCGGGATCGGACTACCTGGTGATGGCCTCCCATCTGCCGCTCAAGCGGATCTCCTCCACCGTGCGCTTCTTCCGGGGCGTATTCGCCGTGCGCAAGCAACTCGCCGCCGCCGAAGGTCTGGTCGGCTACACGTTGCGGGCCAGCCCCCTCGCCCGCGGCTACTGGACCCTCTCGGTCTGGAAGGACGAGACGGCGCTTCGCGGGTTCATGCGCACATCACCGCACGTCCAGCTAATGACCGCTCTCAAGCCCTTCCTGGGGCCGACCAAGTTCGTCATGTGGAGGATCTCCGCGGCCGATGGCCGTCCGAACCTGGCGGGTGCTCTCGAGCGCCTGGCTTCCGGCTAGCACCCGGCTTCCGGCCGTGCAGGTGGGTGGCGGCCGAACGCAAGCGGCAATCCCGCTTCATCAGCAGTGGCTGGCCACCCGCGAGCGCAGCCGAACAGTTCATCTGGGTCGGCCTCATCTCTCAGCCAACCGATTAAGGGACCGCGGCGGCGCATGTGTCCAGAACGACCCGTTCGGCGCGTCACGAAGTCACCATACGATCCGGGAATGGCGTGCAGATCGGCGGTTCCGGCGCGCGAGTTCTGGTAATTGCCTGGCGGGTGCGCGCCTGGTCGAACCGCGAGCGTGGGTTCGGCCGACCGCGCTTCCCGCCTCCGTGTCAGGCGGTGAAGTCTTCGGCCAGGTGCTTGAATGGGGGCCATGGGAACTGAGCACCGGGTGCCGCGCGTGGTCAGCAGCAGCCGCGAGATCGCAGCCGGGCCGGAGCAGATCTTCGGGCTGATCGCCGATCCGGCACAGCAGCCGCGCTGGGACGGCAACGACAACCTGCGCGCCGCCCCCGCCGGGCAGCGCGTCCGCCGCGCGGGTGATGTGTTCACCATGACGCTCACTACCGGCGCCGTACGGGAGAACCATGTTGTCGAGTTCGATGAGGGCAGCCGGATCGCCTGGACGCCCGCAGAACCGGGACAGCGGCCCCCCGGGCACCTGTGGCGCTGGGAACTCGAGCCTGCCGGCGCGTCCCGTACATGGGTCACCTGCACCTACGACTGGACCGGGCTGACCGACAGCAAGCGCCTCCCGCGCGCCCGGGCGACCACGGCCGAGAGACTCCGGACCTCCCTTGACCGGCTCGCCGCCCTCGCGGAAGAACCTGGGCGCCCGGCGCGCGAGCGACCGGGCGCGCCAGCCGGCGCATCGCCAGATTCAATCAGCGATAGACATGGAAAGTAACCACAAAGCCCGCCGGTCTAGCGCCAGATCGCCGAGTACGGCCGGTCCGCGTTCGGGTCAGCAAGGCATACGGCTACGTGCAGATCATCTAGTTCTGTGCGAATGCTGTTTATGTGGAGACTGCCCAGGCCGGCTGCCGAGGCGATGAGTTGGAGCCGTTGCAAGGGTTCTGGCCAGGCACATGTTCATTCAACGGGGGTTGGCTGTTCGGCGGCCGATATGTCCCGGGTTCAGAAGATCCTGGCTTTGACGACAGCGGCTTTACGCAGATCACCCTGCCGCACACGGTCGCGCCCTTGTCGTGGGGGAACTGGGATCACGCTAGCTGGGAGGGCGTCTGGATCTACCGTAAGCATTTCACGTTGCGGCAGGCTGGCCGCAGCCGTGCCTTCGCGGACTTCGACGGCGTGATGGCAGACGCCACGGTCGTGGTCAACGGGAGCACCGTCGCCACCCACCGGGGTGGCTACCTGCCGTTCTCGGCCGAGCTGACCGGGTCTTTGGTGCCCGGGGGACAATGTGCTGGCAGTCGTCGTGGACTCCCGGTGGCTGCCGGTGCCGCCCGCGGGCCACGCTGGCGGGGCCGCCAGCATCGATTTTCTCCAGCCGGGTGGCATATACCGGGACGCTGCCCTGCGGGTGGTCCCTGAGGTGTTCCTGGCGGACGTGTACGCCAGGCCGCCCGCGTGCTCAGCACCGACCGGAGCGTGATTGTGCAGGCCACCATCGATACGGCCACCGTCCCCGGCGATCCAGTTGAGATCAGCTCCGAACTGCTCGACGGCTCCCGGCGGCTCGCCAGCACCGCGCAGACGGTGACGCTGACGGCGCCCGGGAGGTCGGTGGCGACGCTGACGCTGACCAGCGTCGGGAACGTCGCGTTGTGGTCGCCGGCATCGCCGAAGCTGTATCTGGTCCGGGTCACCGTCAGGTGGACCAAGGCATCAGCGGGACTCCCTCATGCGGGCCTGCCTCACCGGCTCGCGCACGGCGCGGTCCGCCAGCCGGCTAATGAAGGGTCCTGATGATCTCAGATGACAAGCTCGGCCAGGCCGGGCCGCATGAAACGTCCCGTCACGCATTTTGATCAAAGTCTGTAGGTCATCGTCGGGAATGCGGTCGGCAATCTGATGCTGCAGGCGGCCAACATCGGCCAGTTTACCGGTAACGGATGGGGAGCATGATTAACCGGGCAATCATCGGTGCCGGAAATGTCAGAGTTATCGTGGTCGGATGTACTCCGGATGACGGTGCCTGGCGTCTTCAGTATGTGGCCATCGTGCATTGCCGTTGAGCGCATCTGGTCACCCCCCGCTCGATCCTGGCTCAGCGGCGCGACGGCGCGTGTGGTGGCCGGGCGGGGGTGTCAGATGGTCATCAACTGGAGCGCGGGGACAGCAGCGGGGAAGAGCCCGCAGTGACGTGGGAAAGAGCCCGGGAGTCGCCGCAGCCGGCTGAGCCGCTGCCGGGCGATCTTGTCGGCCGGGAGGATCTGACCGGGCGGCGAATCGTTGCCGCCCTGGTGGATGTTGCGCTTCTGACTGGGCTGTTCACCATCATGGGCTCGACCGTCGGCAACACGACCGCCGGAGGCGGGAGCTTCCACGTCACCCTCGACTGGGCGTGGGGGGGAGTGTACCTGGCCCTGCTGCTCGTCTACTACTTCGTGCTTGAAGCCGCGATCGGGCAGACTCTGGGCAAGTGCCTGCTGGGTCTGCAGGTCGTCCGCCGCGACGGGGGTCGCCCTTCCCCGTGGGCTGTCGCCCGCCGCACGCTGCTCCGGCTCATCGACTGGCTTCCCGTGCTGTACCTGGTCGGCTTCATCACCATGCTGGCCACTGGGCGGCGTCGGCGGCAACGCCTCGGGGACCTCGCCGCCGAGACAACCATAGTGCGGGCGGGGCCGGTGCGGCACCGGGGCCTCATCATGCTTTCCCCGCTGGTCTTGATCCTGCTGTTGGCCCTTGGCCTGTCCGCATACCGCATAACCTCGGCCGGGGGCAGTCAGACCTACCAGGGACATGGCGTCTCTTTCGATTACCCTGCCGGCTGGCAGGAGGCGGGCCTGCCGGTGGACCTCGCGCTAGGCCAGGTGCGCCTGAAGTTGTGGAGCACCGCCCGGGGGCAGGACCCGGAGGACTGGATCGACGTTGCCGGCTATCGGCTGAACCCTCCCGTCCCGGCGATTGGCGCCGGCCCGGTACCGCCCGCGGTGAAGACCGTGTTCCGGCACATGTTCGAGCACCTTGGGGGTGTTCTCCAGGCCGGTCCGCAGGAGATCACGATGGGTGGGATGCGTGGTCTTTCGGTGCGGGGCACACGACTTCATGAGGGGATCTCCACCGAGAACACGTTCGTGTTCGCCTTTAACGGCACGACCGAGTATGTCCTCATCTGTGAGCACGGACGCGAGCACGCCGCGGAGGCGGTGCGCGCTTGCGGCCAGGTAATTCGCACCTTCAAGGTGACCTCGCAGGCCTCTTCGCTGGGTCCGGCGTCCAGTGAAATGGCACGACCGAATAGGGGCAGCTCTCATGAAATTGCGAATCCATGGTTAATGACAGTTACTGCCGCATCGGCCGTCTTCATCGCCATGTTTACCGGAGCGCGCCCGGCGGGAGCTTTGATGGGCAGCCAGCAGCTCGCAACCGGCCGGGGGAGGCCTCCCCTTTTCCAGGAAGTACCGCACAGCGCACACTCACTCTGTGGGCGGCGAGGGGCACCGCCCGTGATGATCAGGGGGGCACCATGGACAGGCTTTGTGGCACTGGCGGTCTGGGGATCGCCGGTGCGGCGCCCGGCGCGGTCGCCGTGCCGACGCCTGCGGCCAGTGAACAAGCTGTGATGTCCGCCGGGATAGGAGGGAGGGTCCTTCCATGAGACGCTCCGTCCGATTGCTGCTGTTTAGCGCCGCCGTGACGTGTGCCATCGCGGCCGGCCTGGCCACAATCCTCGCCGCGCCAAGCCGTGCGAGCGCGCAAACCAATACTGAGCGAATCACCAGCTACGACGCGCGGATTGTCATACAGCACAACGGGTCGATCCTGGTCAGAGAGCAGACCACCTATGATTTCGGCACCGACCGGCGGCATGGCATCTTCCGTGTGATCCCAGTGGTGTTCAGGTACCACGGCCGTTATGACCGGATCTACCCGATCGACGTCCGGTCAGTTTGGTCGGACACCCCGGACTCCGAATACTCGGTCGACAGGAACGGCTCATCGATCAGTATCAAGATCGGTAACCCAGACCGGACCGTCACCGGCGTGCACCGGTACATGATCACTTACGTGGTCCGTGGCAGCCTGAACGCGTTCGCTGATCACGACGAGCTCTACTGGAACGCGGTTGGGAACCAATGGGACGTGCCCATCGACCAGGCGACGGTACGGGTGAGCGCGGCGGTGGCGGTGAGCCGCGCCGCCTGCTTTGCCGGGCCTTTGGGCTCAGCCAATACGTGCCAACACGCCGCTATTACGAAGGGGGTCGCCAGCTTCAGCCAGAACAGGCTCGGCCCACGCGAAGGCCTGACCGTCGTGGTGGCCATCCCTACGGGCGTCGTTGCCTCGCCCGGCCCGATTCTCCGGGAGCGGTGGACCCTGCAGCGGGCGTTCGCTGTGACGCCGGTGTCCGGCGGTGCCGCCGGCGGCCTCCTGGCCGTGCTCGCGGTTGCCGGCGCCGTGGTGCTGGCCAGGCGCCGGGACCGTCAGCACTCCATGTCCAGCGCCCAGGTCCTGGCGGGAAGGCCGGTGCGGGCCGGCGAAGCGGCGCCGATGTCCGGCCACGGCCAGCCTCCGATGGAGTGCGCACCACCAGAGGATGTCCGCCCCGGGCAGGCCGGGACGCTGCTTCACGGGGCTGCCAGGCCCCGCGACGTCACGGGCACAATCGTTGACCTGGCCGTGCGCGGGTACCTGCGGATAGAAGATCTCCCACCGGCCCTGGGCGGGCTGGCCATGAGACAATTACGAGCAGATGCTGCTCGATGGCCTGTTCAACGACGCCCGGATTCAGCACCGCGCCCGGTCGACGCGGCTCTCCGAGCTCGGCCCTGCCTTCACCGGATCGCTCAAGCAGGCCCAGGACGCGCTCTATGCGGACGCGGTCAAGCGCGGCTGGTTCACCGCCCGCCCCGACCGGGTCCGCCGCAGGTGGCTCATCAGCGGCGGGTGGCTGTTCGTCACCGGGACGGCGGCGACCATTGCGGCGGCCGCCTACAGCCACTTCGGGCTCGTACCGGTCCCGGTGGCCCTGGCCGGGCTGGTCCTGATCGGCTCTGCCCGCCGGATACCGGTGCGCACCGCGAAGGGAACCGAGCTGACCCGGAAGCTGCTCGGGTTCCGCCGCTACCTCACCACCACCGCAGCCGGGCAGACCCACCCCGCCGGGCAGGACACGCTCGACACTTATCTGCCCTACGCGATCGTCTTCGGGCGCGCCAAGCAGTGGGCAGCTGCGACCCAGGCCGTAGCGGACGCCGACCAGGCGCCGCCGTGGTACCACAGCAGCGGGCCATACCGGCCGGGCAGCCTGTCCTCGCTGGCGCGGTCAGCCTACTACTTCTCATCCATGCACCTCTTCGCCACCAGCACGAACAGCTGGATCGCAAACAGCGCATCCGGCAACCAGAACGGCTTCCTCGGCGGCGGCTCCGACAGCGGCTTCTCCGGCGGCGGCTTCTCCGGCGGAGGTGGCGGCGGAGGCGGCGGCGGATCATGGTGACCGGCACGGACCGGTGACGGCTGCCAAATCGGGCTCCGGCACGGCATCTACCCCCAATCAGCCACCAGCATCTGGAGCCCTCGGAACCGCGGGCCGCTGCCAGCGGGTCTGTGGAGGGGCGGTATGGGGGTGGCTCGGCCGGTGAATTCGCGGACGCGGTCATGGGTAACCTTCCGGGCATGTGCCTGTGGCCCGGGGTAAGCGCGAACTGCCCTTTTGGAGGGTTGTGCTGCTTTGCCGGGTAGGAATATGCCTCATAGGTAGAGTAAGGCTGGATAATAAGATCATACTATTAGGCTGCGGCCGTCCCATTGTGCTGGACGAAGATCGGCTTTACAGGAGCCCTGGTTCGGAAGCTGCGCGGCGCGGCTAAAAGGTGCGCGGTCGGCTTCTTAACTCGCGCCTTTACCTGCCATCGCGCGCCAGGAATCACATCATGAAGATCATCGCTGTCATAGCGGCTGGTGTTCTTGTGCCTGTAGCTGGCACTGCGGGGCCGGCGCAGGGCGCGGTGCCGACGACGTTTATCACGGTGAACGGCAATGGCGGGGCACGCGTATTCGACGGGGTGGGCGCGATCCTTGGCGGCGGCGGCAACGCCCGCTACCTGGAAGAGTATCCGGCCACCCAGCGGGGGCAGATCCTCGACTATCTGTTCAAGCCGGGCTATGGGGCATCGCTGCAGTTGCTGAAGCTGGAGATCGGCGGGGATGGCAATTCCTCCGACGGTGCCGAGCCCAGCATCGAGCACACCGCCGGGCACATCAACTGCAACGCGGGATATGAGTTTGCGATCGCCGAGCAGGCGGTGGCGATCAACCCGCGGCTGTTGCTGTATGGGCTGCAGTGGGGGGCGCCCGGCTGGGTGGGGCAGAACGGCTCGCTGTTCACCAGCGCCGACATCAGCTACCTGCTGGACTGGCTGGGCTGCGCGAAACAGCATGGCCTGACCATCAGCTACCTGGGTGGCTGGAACGAGCGAGATGACGGCAGCCACGCCGCCTGGTTCCACAACCTGCGCACCGCTTTGGACAACGCCGGGTACACCAACGTCAAGATCATCGCGGGTGACAGCCTCGGCAGCCACCAATGGGAGTACATCACCAGCCCGGACGTTGCCATCCTCGGGGCGCACGATAACTGTGGCTACCCGACCGGCAGCGCCGGGGCGCAGACCACCTGCACCAGCACCACCGCCGCCCGGCAGTCCGGGAAACCCTTGTGGGGCAGCGAACTGGGCGCGATGGACGCCGGCGCGCAAACCGGCTGCACGGTGCCGTGCGCGCCGGCCATGGACCGCGCCGCCACCCGTGAGTACATCGACGCCCGGGTGACCGGCGCGCTGGAGTGGCCAGCGATCGACGGCCATCGCGCACCTTACCCAGTTCGCCTGGCCGGCCCAGCCCGCCAACCCTGGCGGCTGGATGTACGTCAACTCCGCCAGCGGCTTCCTGCAAGGCACCCGCGCTGACGGGTCCTATGTCACCTTGCTGCGGGCCAGCCGGGACAACTGGTCTACCATCATCGAAACCACCGCCGGTGTGACCCAGACCCAGCAGGCCGCGTTCACCATCACCGGCGGCACCGGCCTGGCCACCAAGACCGTGCACGTGTGGGCATCCAACTTCAATTTTTCCACCGGCGGCCCCTCCCAATGGTTCATCCGCCAGCCCGACATCACCCCCGCCGGGGGCAAGTTCACTCTCACCATCAAACCCGGTTACGTGTACTCACTGACCACCACGACCGGGCAGGGCAAAGGAACCGCCACCGGCCCCGCACCCGCCGATCTCACCCTGCCTTACAGCAACAGCCTGGCCACCGGCATCAATGGGGAGCCCTACCTGCTCGCAGCCGAAGACGGCTCCTTCGAGCTCGCCCCCTGCCAGGCCCCCAACGGCAGCACGAGCTGCACCGAGCAAACCACGCTCGCTCCCCCCGTGCTTTGGGTCCAGAACGCCGGCCGCCACCCCTATGCGATCATCGGGAGCAACTGGGCCAACTACGTGCTGAGCGTGGACGCCATGGTGCCCCAGTCCGGCTCCGTCGGTCTGATCGGCCGCTACCACGCGGTGTCTGCCTCCCATGGCACCTTCAGCGGCTACGTCTTTACCGTCAACACCAATGGCACCTACACCCTCACTGTCAACCAAGGCGGTACCGCCGCCTACACCACCTCCGGCCAGCGGCAACTCACCCCGCAGCGGCGCACCGTGCTCGCGCACGGAGCGGCGGCGTTCAGCCCCGGCACCTGGCACCGTCTGTCCCTATCCATCTCCGGCACCGCCATCACCGCCAGCCTCGACGGCCAGCCCCTAGCCTCACTCACCGACTCGACCCTCACCCGGGGAACACCAGGGATCACCACCGGCGGCTGGTACCCCGCCTACTACTCCGACCTCACCGTGACCAGCCCATGAGCAGCAACCAGGTCGTGTCGGTGTGCCGTTGCGGTGCCGGGGGGATCTTCAGGGCCTTGAGGACCCGGCGGATGGTGGACGCGCTGACCCGGTGGCCGGGTTTCAGCAGTTCGCCTTGGATCCTCTGGTACCCCCAGCCGTCATTCTCGGTGGCGAGCCGCTCGATCAGCGAGGCGATCTCGGCACTGGCCGTCCTGTGCGGTGCGGGTAGGTCCACTTGCGGGCGACGAGGGGGAGTAGTCGGCCCGCTGAGCTGGGGAATGTCCCGTTCTTCGGGTCGTGTGACTCTTGCCGCTTGGTCACCGCACACCCTTGTTGAGTGGGAATTCGAGAGTGACTCTTGGCGCATCTCCCGATGGTCAGCCGTGACCATGGCTCACGCGGTGATTCGCCCGCACAGGCAACCGTGGGTGCGGGCATAGACAGCGCCACGGCGCCGGGTTGAGCGTTCTTCTGTGGTCTTGCGCCAGGGACTGGGCTCTGGTCCGCCGTGCCAGACCGCGTCCCGGCGAAGCTGCCTCCAGGCCCGGCGTCCAGTGGATGACGAGTTCGCCGCCGGCATGAGCGCTGAACGGTCAGTTCTGGCGGGCACGCCCGAGCCCGCGGGGCTCGTTTGTCAGCGGGCGGTGTAGCCGCCATCGATCACGAGTTCGGAACCAGTCACCCACTTCGCCTCATCCGAGGCCAGGTAGACCGCGCCCCAGGCGATGTCGTCCGGCTGGCCCATGCCGCCCAGCGTTATTCACCAGGATGTCGATCTTCCCGAAGCTGTCTGCGATGGCGGAGAAGACCGACCGGACCTCGTCCTCGCTGGTCACGTCACAGGGGTAGAAGGCCGACTGCGGGCTGACGGCGGTCAGCGAGGCCACTACCTGGGCGCCGCTGTCCTTGTCTGTGTCCAGCACAGCAACGGATGCGCCTTCGGCGGCCATGCGGGTAGCCATCGCGGCGCCGAGCCCGGTCGCGCCTCCCGTAATGACCGCCACTTTGCCGGACAGACGTTCCATAGCGGCTCCATCTCATTGTCGACGGTCGGTGGCAAAGAAGACCTGAGCTGATCACCTGGGGCGACCCCGACCCCGGCCCCGGGGTGATCAGAGCGCGACCGGGAGGTCGCGGCCGAGCCAGTCCCGGTAGAAGGTGGCCAGGTCGGGGGTGAAGTCGACCTCGACAGGGAAGGCCGGCGGGACGCAGTCGACGTCCAGCAGCGTCCCGCTAACCGGGCAGAGGAATTCCCGGATCTCGACCAGGCCTGGATCGATGGTCATGTCGCTGGCCGGGTAGATCTCCAGCAGGTCCTCGCGGGTCCGGCGGACGATCATCTGGCACTGCATCTTCCAGTTGCCATCCCACGGCCCGAGTTCGGCCCCGGCGAAGGTCTTGACGGTGGCCTTGCCGTCCTTGGCCACGATGAACAGGTTCTCGCCGAGGGGAAGCAGGATCTGCTCGTCCCAGCTCACCAGGCTCTGCCAGGCCTGGAGCGTCTCCTCGAAACGGGTCCCGGACTTGGGCGCGCGCATCAGCCCGAGCAGTTCCTGCCAGCTCAGCCGGTTCCGGACGAGCGCGTTGACCACCTCGGCCGTGCCTGCGGGGTCGTCACTAGTCTGCGTCATGGTTCAGTCCCTTCAGCGGGCTTCGCCTGCGCCGCGGCGCGATGAGGTCGGGAAGTAGAAATCGGTCGGGGCCGGCGCGGTGAAGGCGGGCTCCCCGGTGTCGGTGTAGGGGAACTCGTCGAGCTGCCAGAAGGCCTTGTACTGGTTCACTATCGAGTCCGAGAGCTTTGCCGACCGGGCGTACATGTGGGCGACGAGATCGGACACCTGGCCCGTCCGCGCGCGCTCGCGCTCGCTGGCCCACCACTCCTCCGCGCTGACTGACCTGGCCAGCCGCTCCTGGCGGCGCCGGTCCCGGTTCGCCGCCGTCGCCTCGGCGGTGCCACCGTATCCGTAGGCGGCCTTCGCGCCGTCGATGGTCATCAGGCCCTTGGCCAGGTCCGATTCAATGGCCCCGGCGTTCCGGGCGAGCGGGTCGCCGTAGCCGACTCCGCCGTAGTAGAGGATGCCGAACAGGTCGCCGTCACTGAGATTGGGCGACCACTGGTTCAGCGGCCCGCAGTACCACTCGCGGGCGGTGATCCGGCCGTCGGCGAGCATCTCCTCCGCCTCGTCGACCGAGGAAGGCAGCTTCTCGCCGGCCGCGATGAGGTCCTTGATGTTCGTGCCAGCAGCCCACAGGCACTTCCAGCCGGCCGGCGGGTAGCCGCCGAACATCCCCTTGTGGAACACGCCACCGTTCTTCGCCCCTGAGGCACTGAGGGTGACGTTGACCAGGTCGGAGCCACGGACCATCCAGAGCGACTGCCAGGCCGCGCCGCCGCGGAACCGGCCGTAGCCATGGTGGTCGGGCACGAAGCTGCGCCCGAGGTAGGCATTCGGGCCGACCATCTCCCAGGTCTCGGCGTCACCCTGGATGCCCTCGGAGTTCCAGATCGGGCTGCCGCAGTCCATGCCGTCGGCGACGCCGCGGGCGCCGAAGCTCTCCCCGGCCATCTCGAAGTTCTGGTAGCCGGTCGGCCCGCCGAACTGGTCGAACCCGGTCACCCCGACCATGCAGGTGGGGGTGGACATGATGATTTCCTCGGGGAAGCCGCGGGCGTACCAGCTGATGCCCATCAGCCGCCAGATGTTGGCGAACACCGGGATGAGGGTCCACCAGGCCAGCGAGGTCGCGGCGCCCTTGTAGGTCGCGTTGACGATGGATCCCTCCGGCAGGTACTGCTTCACCCCGAGGTAGGCGCCGTCGTTGACCCGCCCGTCGTAGGCGAGCAGCTGGGTCAGGGTGATCCAGAAGCCGCCGTTCATCGGGCCGGGCGCGCAGTTGAATGGGTGGAAGCTCCACCCGGTCGAGCCCTCATAGTCCAGTTCCAGCGTGCCCTCGCCGGTGACCGTCATCTCCTGGCGGACCAGGTCGATGAAGTCGTTCTTGGCCAGCGGGTGCACGTAGGGGACATGGGTGCGCATGTGCACCGGCATGGTCAGGCCGCGGTAGACGCCGGGCACCATCGTGGACCGCACCCGCTTGAGAAAGCTGAGCCGGCCCTCTTCGATCAGTTCCCTGGTGGCGGCCTTGTAGAAGTCCAGCCCGTAGGTGCCGATGATGTGCCCGAGCGCCTCGCGGACCATCAGGCAGCCGGCCAGCTTGGCCTTGTCGTCCAGGATCCACCAGCCGGAGTTGCGCAGGTTCATCTGCAGCCGCATCAGGTAGTCGCGGCGGAAGTGGTCGTTCTCGCCGACCTTCTCCGCGCTGATGTGCAGGCCCTCGCCGTACCGGTCGGGGGTAAGCACCGACATGCCCGGTCCCTCGTACGTGCCCGCCTCCAGCTCATGGGAGACGGCGCCGACCCAGGCGATCAGCTCGCCCTCATGGAAGACCGGGATGACGGTCATGACATCGGGCGTGTGCACGCCGCCGGCCCACACTTCGTTGTTCTCGAAGATGTCGCCGGGCCGCATCCCAGGGTCCTGTTCATAGCTGTTCTTGATCATGAACTTGATGAACTCGGACAGGGTGTGAACGTGCACCATGATGCCGGTGGACAGCGCGACCGCGTCACCCTCGGGCGTGTAGAGCCCGATGACGAACTCCTCGAAGTCACGGACCGCCGGCGACGAGGCGATGTACTTCATCGTCTCGCGGGTCGAGATGATCGTGGACATCAGCCGCGAGTGGAACGCCTCGAACTTCAGCGGGTCACTGTCCAGCAGTTCGAGCTTCTCCAGCCCCTGATAGCGGCCGGTCTCCTCGAAGAGCCGCTCACTGCGCAGCAGCTGATCCAGCATCGGGGTGTGGTCGGTGGGCACGGCGTGGCTCCCGTCATTCGTGGTCATCGGATCAGTCCTGCGTTCCGCGATCGCTGACCAGCTCATGCCCGGGCGGGCGAGTGCAGCACCAGACTGGTTGCGGGTTGCGGCATAAGGAACGTGCGCCTGGCCCTCGGCATGGCCGCAGGCGCGCTGGCTGCGCTGCTCCCCCGCAATGGTCAGTGCATGGTGTTACCGTCAGGACATGGCGTATCCGCTGACTGCGGCCCAGGCACACCTGGGTGAGCTCGTCGCCGAGACCCGGCAAAGCCACCGCCCCGTCACCATCAGCGAGCACGGCAAGCCGGTTGCTGCGCTGATCAGCATCGACGACCTCGCCGACCTCGAAGATCGCGCGGCGCTGGCGGCGCACCTGGCGGACAAGGCCGCCGGGCGCGGCGGGATCAGCCTCGATGGACTGGATGCTGCGCTCGACCGGATCAATGCAGAAACCTTGTCATGAGCCTGACCGTCGTCTTCCGCCAGACGGCGCTTCGTAACCTCGCCCGCATCCTGTCCCACCGGACCGTGGCCACGCACGTCTCGCACATCCTCGGCAAGCTCGACGTGCGATCCCGCACCGACATAGCCCACGAGGCTGTGCAACGCCAGAGCGCCTTGCCCATCAAGAGCGCCTAAAGCCGATCCGGTGCGGGGTGCGGCCCTCCGCTCGTCACGAACTGTAGTTTGCGCGCTCACGACTTGACGAGCGATATCCGCCGTTATGCGCGGCTCGATCAGCGTCAGCAGCCGACGGTCGACTACGCAGATGAAGCGATCAGTGCTGATCTCGCGCGAGGAGAAGGTCTACTGGATATGC
>WNGB01005061.1_pt1 | contig 28048 bp, 23 predicted proteins | sample 5400681 | NCBI WGS metagenome assembly WNGB01 (sample SAMN13153367, study PRJNA577476) | soil metagenome | isolation source: 115 cm soil or saprolite under grassland replicate 2 | place: USA:California | collected 2016-06-15
ATGTGCTGGACCAAGCCAACCTGGCGCGAATTCTTTCCCGACCACCGTCCGATTTGGCGGTGACCCACTTCCGGCGCGCCATCATGGCGGAGCTCGCCGGCTCCGAGCCCATGCGCGACGAGCTCGAACGGGCCTACGCGAGTCTTCATCAGTTTCGCTCGCTGCTCGAGGCGCCGCCTCTCGCGCGTCGAATCGCCGCCAACCGCCGCCGCCTCGAGATTCTGACTGCCGTCAAGTCCTCCATTGACGCGATGGCTGACGCCTTCGCCGGCGCAACTTCGGGTCTGGATCGCCTTCACGAGTTCGCATCCGAGACGCGTGCGGGCGACGGATACCGCCGTCTCGCCGATCTGCTCGACTACGAAGAAAATCTCTCGACGCTCGACGTCAGGGTTCGGCTCGGCTTCGACGGGCGGGTGCGTGGCCTCGAAATGCTGTCCGTCCGAGAAAACCAGAGCAACTGGTTCTATGCGTCGCCGCTCGGCCGCCTTGTCGCCAAGCTGGGCGCGATCCTCCGCGGCTATCGCTTCAGCGAGCAGGAGCTCTTGGCCCGCCTCATCGACGGCGTGTTCGAGGGGCTGGAGGACGTGCTGGTCCAGCTTTTTCAAGTCATCGGCGACATCGAGCTCTATCTGGCAGCGCTCGCTTTCCGCGATCGCGCCAAAGCGGGCGGGCTGGAGGTGTGCCTGCCCGAGCTCGTCGTACCCGGGAGCGAGCAAAAGGCTCCTCCCAACCGCGTTCTCCGCGATCTGTTCAATCCTCTTTTACTCTGGCAGGGGATCCACGTCGTTCCGTGCGATATCGTCACCGCGCGTCACGACATGACCTTGATCGTGACCGGCCCGAATTCCGGGGGGAAGACGCGCCTTCTTCAATCGCTCGCCATTGCCCAAATGCTGGGGCAGTGCGGTTTTTTCGTTCCCGCGCGCGAGGCTCGGCTGGCGGTGGCCCCCGGGCTGTTCGTTTCTCTCATCGAAGAAGCGACCGCCGACCAGATCGAGGGGCGTCTCGGGATGGAGCTCATCCGAATTCGCTCGCTGTTCGAAAAGATTCGGGTGGGTTCGATGGTCGTGCTCGACGAGCTCTGCTCGGGAACGAACCCCTCGGAAGGTGAGGAGATTTTCGAGCTCGTCGTGAGCTTGCTGGCCGAGCTATCGCCGCAAGCCCTGATTACCACGCACTTTCTGCAGATGGCCGCTCGCATTGCGCAAAAGCCGCCAACCATGCGCCTCGCCTTTTTTCAAGTCGAGCTCGATACCCACCAGTTCCCGACTTACCGTTTCGTTCCCGGCGTCGCCGAAACGTCGCTCGCCCACCGAACGGCTGCGCGTCTCGGTGTGACCAAGGAGGAGCTTCTCGCCTTGGTCGAGGCAAGTAAGCGGCAAGCACGCCCTTGAGCACACGCGCACGCGCACCACGCAGGCGGGCCGAAGGCCGCGCCGAGTCACGAAACGAGCCCGCGCCGAGTCACGAAACGAGCCCGCGCCGAGTCATGAAATAACTATGTCGATCGTTGCTGAAGTGGTTTTGTCTTCATGCTACTTTGGGAGATCATGCCATTAGGAGATGACTTGCTGGAACGCGCGAGCAAGCGCGTGGGGACCATCATCAAGGAGAAGTGGCGCCTTGATGCCATCATTGGAATCGGTGGAATGGCGACGGTGTATGCCGCCACCCACCAGCGCAACCGCAAACGTGTTGCGATCAAGATGCTTCACCCGGAGTTATCGGCCGACGCGCTAGTGACGACGCGGTTCACCCGCGAAGGGTACATGGCCAACACCGTTCGCCATCCCGGAGCGGTGAGCGTCATCGATGACGACACGACCGAGGACGGGGCGTCCTTTCTGGTGATGGAGCTGCTCGAAGGTGAGACGGTGGATAGCTTGTGGGCAAGGAGCGGCACGCTGACGCCCGGTGACGTGCTCGCCATCACCAACCAGCTGCTCGACGTGCTCGCCGCCGCTCACGCCAAAGGCATCCTCCATCGTGATCTCAAGCCCGAAAACTTGTTCCTCACCAAGGATGGACAGCTCAAGGTGCTCGACTTTGGCATCGCACGCTTACGCGAGCTGACCGCCGGGCAAGATGCGGGAGCGACATGCGCCGGGTCGCTTTTGGGCACGCCGGCTTTCATGGCGCCCGAACAGGCGCGCGCGCACTGGCAAGAAGTCGACGAACGGACCGATCTCTGGGCCGTCGGGGCCACGATGTATTCGCTCTTGAGCGCGCGCTTCGTGCACGAGGCTGAAACCGTGACCGAGCAGCTCGTCCTGTCCGCCACGACTGCGGCCGAAAGCGTCGCGAAGGTCTGCCCGAATCTACCGCAATCCGTCGTAGAGATCGTCGATCGCGCTCTCGCCTATGAGAGAAGCGATCGCTGGCCCGATGCACATGCGTTCCAAGAAGCCGTTCAGGGGGCCATGTTGCTTTATCCCGGCGGCTCGGCGATCGCGCGCCCGCGCTACCCGAGCCACGTGTCCATCGACGGCATGACTGCGCCATCCTACCCGCGGATCTCTTCGATGGGCAGTCGCCCATCGGCTCTGACCACCGGGCGCCCCTTCGTGAGCGAAGTCGACTCGCTCGCCCCGAGAAAGAGTTCGCGCCTGTGGACGGTGATGGGGGCCCTCGTCCTTGTTTTGACGGCCCTCGGTCTCTTCGCCACGCGGAGCTCAGACGCTCCAGCCGTTGCCGCCACGCGCGGCTTGGCCGATCCAGTGCCAGAAGCGCCGCCGAGTGCACATCCTGCTGCCGTTACCGAACCGGCGGCTCCGGTATCGGAGAATGTGGCGGCCGAGGCGAACGTCGAACCGCTATCGGTTACCGATGTCACCGACAAGTCTGCACATGAACCGAGCAAGTCGGCAAAATCTGGAACCAAGATTCCCGCGAACGTGCCGCGGCGGTTGCCCGAATCGCAGAAAGCGACTGGATCACCCCCGGCCGCCCCGACTTCGAGCCGCGCTTCAGCCGACCCTTTCGACAAGCGCTATTGAGTTGGCGACATCCCGCGATTTGGTCGTCGGGATGACCAGTGGCCGCGCTCTCACCTCGGCGCGCATGGGTGGTGACCTCCCAGGCTCGCCTCTCGAGACACCCGAGGTGCGCACGGGTGAGTGAGAGACACCCTTTCGTGAAGCGAACCTATTTAGGTATTATGAAAGCTGACGTTTGTACGTAAAGCCGAGGGGGAACCGAAGTTGAGTTTGAGTGGGAAGGAACTGAAGCCGGGTGACGTGCTCGGGCGCTATCAGCTGCTGATGCCGATTGCCAAAGGTGGCATGGGGCAGGTTTGGGCGGCACGGCTCAGTGGTACCCGCGGGTTCCAGAAGATGGTCGCCGTCAAGACCATATTGCCGTCGAACGAAGATGCGGGGCAGCTCGAAGCGATGCTGTTCGAAGAAGCATCGCTTGCTTCGCTCATTCGACATCCGAACGTGGCCGAGACACTCGATCTCGGCGAGCAGAACGGAGCGCTCTATCTCGTGATGGAGTGGGTGAATGGTGAGCCGCTCGATTTCATCTTGCGCACCGCGCGCGGCGTCGGCGGCATTCCCCTTCCGATTGCGGTGCATCTCATCATTCAAGCGTGCAAGGGCTTGCACGCAGCGCACGAGGCGCGCAGCCCCAAAGGAGAACCGCTCGGCATCGTCCATCGCGACATCTCGCCACAGAACCTGCTGGTGACCTTTTCGGGCGTGGTCAAGCTCGTCGACTTCGGCGTGGCGAAAGCGACGCATCAGATGACCCAGCCCACGCAGCTCGGGCAAGTCAAAGGCAAATTCGCGTACATGTCGCCCGAGCAAGTGCACGGCGAGAAGCTGGACGCGCGCGCCGACGTGTTTGCGATGGGGATCGTCCTCTACCGCGTCACGACCGGCAAGCATCCTTACAAATCGGACAATCCGGCGGCCACGATTCGCAACATTCTGACCGGCGCCCCGGCGCTCCCGAGCGACGTCGTACCCGGCTATCCCAAAGCGCTCGAAGAAGTGGTGATGAAGGCTCTCGCCAAGGACAAGGCGATGCGCTTCCCTTCGGCGCACGACATGATGCTCGCGCTCGAACAGGCACTGCCCGCGGCCATGCGCGCGCACAGCGACAAGAACACCGAGGTGTTCCTGCATCGTCTTTTCGAAAAGCGAATCGTCGAACGGGCGAACTGTTTGCAGGCGGCGCTCACGGCTGCCGATGCCGGCTCGATGAAGACCCGCGTCAAGAATCCGACGCGCTTTCCCCGTTCGCACTCGACGATGCGGGCCGTATCGGTGGATACCCTGGATACGCCGGGCTCATTGCCGTCGGTGAAGGTCACCTTCCAAAACGGCCGGCGCAAATGGGTGGCGCGTCTCTTTCTCGCCGTCGCGGCGAGCTTGTTGCTCGGCGTTGGATTTGCCGCGCTTCGTCGAGAAAACGTCCAACCGCCGGACAGCGTGGCGGCCGCAGCGAACCTGCGACCGATCGAAACGAGCGCACCTCCGGCCATGAGCGAGGCCCCCCCGGTCGCCGCTCGTCCAAGCTCGGATCCTGCGCCGATCGCTCCCGTCGTCGAGGAAACCGCTCCCGTCGTGCCGACGACCGCGTCGCCGCACTTCTCGCCGCCGAAAAGACTGCTGCGCGGCGGGCGGCGAGGGGACAATTCGAGCGGCGTATTCGAGGTCCCATCGCCCGCACCGGCCGCGCGACCGGCACCGGCGTCCGAGAGCGGGGCGGGGGACGACCCGCTCAACCGTCGAAAGTAGCCGGTCCCGGCGGGCCTAGCCGATCACGCGGCGTGGCCGGATGGTTCGACAGAACCGACGCGAGGCGAAGCATCAGCATCCGCTCGGGTGGGCGTCACGCGCGCCCGCAGCAGGGGAGCAAAAGCCTCGCGATACGACCAGGCAAGGTAGAGCTCCGCGGCGAGGAGCAACAGGGGCACGCCAATGCCGGCCGGGGCGAGTGCGGCGTGGAAGGCCACGATGTTGACCAGCACCGGCGCGAGCAGCGTGACCGCGAGAGGCACGAAGCGCCCCGATAGCAAGAGGGCGCCGGCCACGACCTCGGTCCCCTTCACGAGCGAAAAGAGGTAACCGGTGCCGACCATCGCACCGAGAAATTCGCCGGCCGGTCCGGGCATCGGCGGGACGGGCGCGAAATGCAAAAACCCGTTGAGTCCGAAGATGAAGAAAATGCCACCGAGCAAGAAGCGAACGACGGTGGGTAGTTTCGAGGTGAGTGTCTTCATGGGCTTTCCTCCTGGCAGTGAACTCCCTCCATGCTAATTGTTGTTTCAGATTGCACTAGATGAGGTGGATCGAACACCAAGTTGCGTATGGAGCAACAATGGATCTGAACCGGCTGGCGATGTTCGTTCGAGTGGCCGAAGCGGGAAGCTTCACGCGCGCTGCTTCCGCCCTCGGCCTCCGCAAATCCTCAGTGAGCCGCGGCGTCACACGCCTGGAAGAGGAGCTCGGGGTCCTCCTGCTCCATCGCACGACCCGCAGCGTGCGTCTCACCGACGCCGGGCACGCCTACTTCGACCGCGTGAGGGATTCCCTCTCCGGCGTCGAGGAAGCGACCGCCCAGGTTTTGGAGATGGGATCCGAGCCTCAGGGCACCGTGCGCGTCACCGCGGTGCCGGACTTCGCCACCAACTATGTCGCCGATATCGTTGCCCGCTTCGTTCGCCGCTATCCCAAGATCCACGTCGAACTGGTGCTCACCTCCCGCTCGATCGACCTCGTCGAGGAGCGTATCGACATTGCACTGCGCGGCGGCCGTCTCGCCGATTCGTCGTTCATTGCCCGCAAGATCCTGGCGACCGATGTCGAGCTCTTCGCCGCGCCCGCTTATGTCAAGCGCCGCGGCAAGCCCAAGACGCTCGCCGATCTCGCGTCGCACGACTGCCTGCTCTATCGTCCCGAGGCGGGCAAGAGCATCTGGCGCCTGGCTGGTCCCCACGGCAACGAAAGCGTGGAGGTCAAAGGCCCCATCAGCGGAGACGATATGGCGTTTCTCCAGCGGGCCGCCGTCGCTGGCGCGGGTATCGGCCTGTTGCCTTCCCTCAACGCTCGCAAGCAGGTCGATAGAGGCGAGCTCGTGCACCTTCTGCCCGGCTACGCCATGACCGGCGGGGCCCTTTACGCCGTCTCGCCCGCCTCGCGCCACGGGCTCGCCCGCGTTCGGCTCCTACGCGAGTTCCTCGTTGCGAATCTGGCGAAGGTGTGGGAGCCCTGACGCTCAGGGTGCGTTCAACATGACCGGGGAGGGGATGTACATCGGGCTCTTCACGAGCGTACACCTCGACGTCGCCTCCCACCATGCGTTCGCACCTCGAAGTCCACGCCGAAAACATGTCTCTGCCCGGCGATCTTGCCAGCATTCTACAGAGTAGGTGCCGGCATGCAACCGTGACGGGCGGTATTGCGTCAGTGTTGTGTGGCGCTATCGGCGGGCTTCGCTTCTGTCTTCACGCCGACGGCAGCTGCCGCCTTGGCGAGCCCCGTCAATTCGGTGATGTTCGGCAAGAGCACGATCTCGATCCTCCGATTGTCGCTGCGGCCCGCGTCGGTGCTGTTCGGGCGGATGGGGTCGTACTCGCTGTAGCCGGCGGCGACGAGCTTGGCTGGATTCATACCTGAGCTGGCCAAAAACTCGGTGACCGTGACGGCCCGCGCGGTCGAAAGCTCCCAGTTACTTTTGTAGTTTGCCGACACGATCGGCACGTTGTCGGTGTGCCCGGCGACCATGAAGCGGCGATCCGGAAATTGTTTCAGAACGCCGGCAAGCTCGCGCAATGGGCCTTGTCCCTCGGGCGACAACTGCGCGCTGCCCGAGGCGAAGAGAACCTCGGCGGGAAGCTTCACGATCATTTGGCCGCGGCGCACGCCCACCGAGAGCTTGCCTGCGTCGATCATCTTCTGAAGCCTCTCGCCGAGCGTCTTGAAAAGCGCCAGCCGCTTGGCCGCATCGGCGTGCTCTTTGCGCAAGTCCTCGAGCTCGGCCTTGGTGGCGTTCATGTTGCTTGCCAGGTCTTGGGAGAGCTTCTCCAGCTCTTCCTGCTTCACCTTGTCGCCACCGCGGCCCATCGTACAGTCGAGGACCTGCCTTTCCAGATCGGTAGAACGCGTTCGCGCACCTTGCAAGCTCTCGCCGCAGCTTTGCGCTTCCGTGCGCGTCTTGCCGAGGTCTCCGTCGAGCGACCGGTTTCGACCGTAGAGGCGATAAGCGAGGTACCCGATCCCTGCCACAGCAATCAGGAGGAAAAATGTCCACCAGCCGGAGCCACGCGATCCATTCATGTGACGAAGCTTAGATCGGTCGCGTCCGGATCACCAAGTACCGTGAAGTGCATGAGCCAACGCGTCGCGCCCTGCTTTCGAGTCTTTCCGAGCCTCACGACAGCGGCGGCAGTCATGGTGGGGACCAGCGATCACGCCCCACTCGTCGCCGTCTTCGATTGATGGCTGGGCGACGGCCCGAAGTTCTCTCCGATCGTTCGCGGTCGCTCTCCGAACCTCCATGCTGGCCTTCCGGTTCTAGGCTGGCTAGGCTGGGGACCGCGAGCGAAGCCTTGCCCACGACCGTCCTGCTCGACCAGACTTCGCTCGATACGCCTGCGCGCGATCGCGGCCACGGTCGCTACGTTCGAGAGCTCTCGCGCGGTCTCGCCGAGCTGTCTTCCTCCGAGCGCGGGGGACTCGCGTTCCAAGCGCTCACGCACCTCGACGTGGGTGGCGCATACCGGGTGACCGATGACATCACCTCGTTTCAAGGCAGTCCCGAGCTGACTTCGCCTGCGGCGAAGGATCACTACCGATGGGCCTACGCTCGGCGTTTCGCCCTCTGGCGTGCAGTGCGCTCGATCGGCGCAGCGGCCGTTCATCTCGGCGATCCCAACTGCACGCCGCTTTTGATGAGCCTCACGAAATGCAAAAAAATCGTGACCTGCCACGACACGATTCCCGCGCGCTACCCTTCGCGCTACTTCGGAGTCCGCGACGGTGGGCCGATGCTCGGCCTCCTCATCGAGAAGCGACGGTATCGGAGCGCGGATCTGGTCATCGCGATCAGCGAAGCGACGCGACAGGACGCCTGCGCCTACTTGGGACTCCGAAGCGAAAAGGTCGTTCACATCTACAACGGAGTCGACGTCGAGCGCTGGGCCGCCGAGCCGAGGCTCGAGCAGCGGCAGCTGCTGGAGCGTTTTGGATTGTACGAACGACCATTCGTTCTCTACGTCGGCGGGAGCGACTGGCACAAGAATATCGAGGGCATGCTGGGGGGACTTGCCCGTGCGCGCGCCGCCGGCGCCGATGTGCTTTTGGCTTGGGCCGGCAAGCTGAGAGCGGACCACCGTCCTTTACCGCGCCGCGCGCGCGCACGTGTTGGTCTCGTGGTGCGAGGGTTTCGGACTCACGGTCGTCGAGGCCATGGCATGCGGCTGCCCCGTTTTGACGACGCGCGGCGGTTCGCTATCTGAAGTCGCAGGCGACGCGGCGCTCACCGTCGACCCGGCCGACCCTGCTGCCATCGGGGCGGCGTTGGCGCGCGTTTGTTCCGACACCGAATTGCGAGCGCTGCTCGCACGGCGCGGTCGCGAGCGCGCGCCCCGGTTTTCGCGCGGCGTGCAAGCGCGCGCGATGGCCAAGGCCTACCGTGCGCTGCTCGGAGCATGAGGCCCGTGACTTCCCCCAAGCGACTGCTGCTCGATCTGACGCCGCTCGACACCCCGAGCGGTCCTCGCGGAATCGGTCGCTACATTCGCGAGCTCGCAATCGGGCTGTCGGAGCTGCCCGAAGACGAGCTCGCCGGCATCGAGATTTTGGGCCTCACCTCGCTCTCGTGGACCGGCGGCTACCAGGTGACCCGGGACATCGCGGCGTTTCGGGGTGGCGCACAGGCCGCCGCTCCGACGGAAACCGAGTTCTATCATTGGGCCTACCGGCAGAGAATCGCGCTCTGGCGCGCGGCGAAGCGTGTGGGAGCCGATGCCGTGCACATCTGCGATCCCCACGCGACGCCACTCTTTCTCGGTCTCGCCGGGTGCAAGAAGATCGTGACCTGCCACGACTTGGTGCCCACCAAGTTTCCCGATCGCTACTTCGGCGTTCGCGACGGCGGAGCTTTCGTGGGCAAACGCATCGAACGGCGTCGTTACCAGAGTGCCGACCTGGTGGTTGCGATCAGCGACGCTACCCGCGACGACGCCATCTCGCTGCTCGGTGTTCCGCCGCGGCGAATCGTTCGCGTTTACAACGGCATCGACGTAAGCTGGTGGTCCCGCCCTCCGGGCCTCTCCGCCGGGGCGACGCTCGATCGCTTCCATCTCGCCGGACGCCCCTTCGTCCTTTACGTGGGAGGATCCGACTGGCGCAAAAATCCCGAGGGCATGATGAGCGGTCTCGTGCGCGCCCGCCAGCGCGGCCTCGATCTCGTTCTCGCTTGGGCCGGTCACCTGCAAACGGAACACATCGAAGCCGTCGAGAAGCAAGCCCGGCGTTTCGGCGTCTCGGAAGCTGTCGAGCGGCTGGGGTACGTGAGCGACGACGAACTCGCGGTCCTCTATCGCGCGGCGCGCGCGCATCTGCTCGTCTCCCGTTGCGAGGGCTTTGGTCTCACGGTCGTCGAGGCGATGGCGTCCAGCTGCCCGGTCGTGACGACTCATGCGGGCTCGCTTGCCGAAGTCGCCGGGGATGCCGCTCTTCTGGTCGACGCCGAAGACGAGGTCGCCATCGCCGACGCTCTGGTACGCGTGTGTCGAGAGCCGGACGTTCGCGCCGAGCTCATTCGTCGCGGCCTCGAGAGAGCGCCGCTCTTTTCCCGCGCCGCCCAGGCGCGCGCGATGGCGCGCACCTATCGAGCTTTCTTCAATCTCGGCGGAGAAGCTCGCTCATCGTGACGGCGGAAAGGCCGCGGAGCGCGAGCAGCGCCCCCACTTCGGTAAGTGCCGCCAGCGTGGCGTCGCGCGCTGCGACGTAGCGACCCGGCAGGGTCGATTCGTCGGCAAGCGCGTCGTGCATCAGCAGAATCACCCCCGGACGAAGCCCCGCTTCGATGCGCGCCACGATGTCCGCTGGATTGCGCAACATTCCGTCGTGCGAACTGTAGGTCCAGTGCGCCGTTTGGAGACCGTAGTCGCCTCTGATTCGGCGGGGATGCTGCCGGCCGCGCTCTCCATAAGGAAATCGGAGCCAGTGGATCGGTTCGCCGAGGAGAGCCTCGAGCAGAGCCTTGCTCCTTTTCACCTCGTCGTTGAAGCGCCCATCGTCGAACACGACTCGGCGCTCGTGCGAGTAAAGATGCGTTCCGATCTCGTGACCGCGGCGCCGGGTTTCCACGACGAGATCCGGGTTCCGCGCCACGCATTTGCCTACCACGAAGAAGGTCGCTTTCGCACTGGCTCGATCCAGAGCGTCGAGGATCTTCGGCGTCCACAGCGGGTGGGGGCCATCGTCGAACGTGAGAGCGACCGCGGCAGACCCGGCGGTGCTCTGACTCACCGCGCCCGCGCGCCCGTAGCGCTCCACGAGCCGGACCACGCCCCGGCGGGTGAAGAGTCGCACCCCGAGATGACTCAATCCCACCGGTGCACCCGCCGAATGTCATCCGCCGAGAACCGCTCCGAACGGAGCGCCTGCGGTAGCCGCGACACGAGCTCGAGGCTTGCGCGTAGACGTTCGCGGAAAGACCGATGGTCGTTGTCGGAGTCCCATATCCAAATGAGAACCTGCTCGATTCCGCGCGCCCAGAAAAGAGGAAAGAGCGTGCGGTAGCGGCGCTCGAAATAGTAGCCGACCACGTGCTTATAATAAAAGAGCCGCGCCTCGAGCTCTCTCAGGTGCCAATCCTCCCCCGCGCGGCGGTTCAAACCCCCCGGCACGTCGGTCCGGCGCCACATGACCGCACTGGGATCGAAGACGAACTTCTCTCCCGGCGCTCTTCGGCGGGCGAACTTGATGGCAAACGACTGCTCCTCGTTCATCGGGATGCCCTCGTCCCAACCGCCGATGCGCTCCACGAGCGCCTTTCGCACGGACGCGTTCGAACCGATCAGGAAATCGATGCCCTCCTTGCGAACCGTGTTGTGGGCGAGCGCGATGGTGTCTTTGAAGATGGTATGACGCATCGCAAAGTGGCGCACGACGCGCGGAAAACGGGGAGAGCGGATCTTCTCGGGATCGGCGACCAGCCGACCCACGACGCCCATACAGGTCGCGTCTCGGTAGTTGCCGGCGTGCCGCTCGATCCACTCGTCGGAGAGCGGCAGGTCGTCATCGTCGATGAAGAGGAGGATCTCTCCGCGCGCATGACGAATGGCTTCATTGCGGGCCGCCGGCGGATTTTGGGGCGGCGCAACCACGACCCGGATGCGCGGGTCGCCGATGGCTTCGAGCCCGCTCACCAGTCGCGGATCGTCGCTTTGCTCGAGGATCACCACCTCGAAGTGGGGATAGGCTTGCCGGCGCAATCGCTCGACGAGCTCTCGCAGCGCCTTTTCACGCTTGTAGGACCTGACGACGACCGAAACGAACACGCGGCGCGCAGTATAGCGGCCCGGCAACTTCTGCCAGCCCGAAAAGCCGCTATCCTGACCGCATCAGCGGCAGCTACCCGGGGAGCGACATTTCTGTCAAGCTGTGGCGACGTTCCGAGGGGAGAGCCAAGATGTCGTTTCTTCGTCGTCCCGGTGCCCCTCTCGTCTTTCTTTTGCATACGATCGTCGTGTTGCCGGCTGCCGCACTCGTCGTTTGGGCGCTCAGCGTCGATTCCGTGTGGTTCGACCGGCACGTGCTACCGAACTACTGTCCGCGCGCGTCCTCGACGCTCGTCCTGGAAAAGGTGGCCAGATGGACAGCGCTCGCCGCGGGCCTCGCGTGGACCGCATTCGCCCGTCCGAAGATCGTGCGCTCGCTCGCACGCCCGCCAAGCGGCACGTTCTTCCGAGCGTCGGCCCGCATCGCGGTGGCCGTGGTCCTCGCGTTGGGCGTCTCCGACCTGTACCTGCGGATCAAGGAACGGCGCCGCAATCTCGAGCACGAAGCTCGCCTCCCACCCATGCGCTGCGACGAGACGCGCAACTACGTCGCTATTCCCTCTCGCGCGAACGAATGGGAGGTGGAGGGTCGGGCGATCCGCTATGAGATCAATGCCGAAGGAAATCGCGCAGCGTCCATCTTCGAACTGCCCGATCATGACGCCCCCTCCATCCTTTTCACCGGAGAGTCGATCGCGCTCGGATTGGGTGTCGCCTATCCACAGAGCTATCCCGCGCGTGTAGCTCACGCGATCGGAATTCAGGCGGTGAACTTGGCCGTGACCGGGTCTCCCAGCGATCAGGCGTATCTGCGGTTGCGCGAAACTCTTCCGACGTTTTCTCGTCCGGTCGCCGTCGTGACGCTCGTCTTGCCGGATCAACTCGAGCGCAACGTCAGTGATCGGCGTCAGCGCCTCGTGCAGCGGGACGGCCGACTCGAGCTCGCGGCGGAGTCGATTTGGCCATGGACGACGTCTCCGCTACGCAAGCTCGTGCCCTATCATTCCGACGAAGCCGTCGAGTTGACGCGGGCCATTTTGCGCGCCACCGGCGAGCTGGCTCGCGCGCGAAATGCGCGTGCCCTCTTCGTCATGACGAACTTCGACCAGCCCTGTCTGGTGGACGAAAGCGGCACCTCGCGCCTCGAACGCGATCTATTTTCGGGTCTCGATCTCCCGCATGTACGCGTCGACATTTCCCCCGATCAAATGATCGGCTTCCCGAAGGAGGTCCACCCGAACGAACGCGGCCACCAAGCCATTGCCGACGCGATCATCGCCGCTCTAAAAGACCACCCGCTTGCACGCCCCTAAGCGGCGCGTCGGAATCATGGATGGGCGCGGCGGGCTCGAAGAGGCGAACCGCCAGGGCGCCAGGGCCGCCAGGAGTTTGGACTGGGTCGTCTCCGCATGTAGGTTGTCTCGCTGTGGCGTACCGAGACCCTGCGCCAATCAGCCATTCGTCTCAATCATCGAGCACGACACGCTAGGTGTCAGTCTGCAAAGCCCGCCCCAATAATCCTGGCGACCCTGGCGCCCTGGCGGTTCACAACAAAATCGGTCAGAGGTCGACCAGGTCGCGGGTCAGATTCTTCTGGTGCGACTCGAGGGTGCCGCCGCCGATTTCGAGGAGCTTCGCGTCGCGCAGGAACCGCTCTACCTTGAACTCGTCGCAGTAGCCCCAGCCCCCGAGCACCTGCATCGCGTGATCGGCGACCTGCTTGCCGATCGGCGCGGCAAAGAGTTTGGCCGCATCGGAACCGAGGCGGTTCTTGCGATCGTGCCGTATGGTGCGGGCCACGTTGTAGATGAGTGCGCGCGCCGCTTCCGTCCACGCGTAGCTGTCTCCGATGTAACGCTGGATCTGGCCGAACTCCGCAATCGGGCGACCGAAAGCGGTGCGTTCCCTCGCATAGTTGACCATGATCTCGAGACAGCGATCGGCGATTCCGAGGCTCATCGCCGCCAGTGTAATGCGCTCGATCTCGAGGTTGCGCATCATGTGAACGACGCCCTGTCCTTCTCCGCCGAGCACGTTTTCCCTGGGCACGAAGCAATCGTCCATCACGATGTCCCCCATGGTGCTGGCGCGCATACCCATTTTGTGGGTGGGAGATCCCGTGGAAAGACCTTCGAATTTGCGCTCGAGCACGAAGGAAGTGATGCGGCCGTCCAGCTTCGCGTACACGAGGAAGATGTCGGCGTCGGGAGCATTGGTGATGAGTGCCTTTCGGCCGGTCAACAGATAGCCGTTCCGCTCTCGTCGGGCGGTGGTCTTCATGCCGATGACGTCGGTGCCGCCGCTCGGCTCGGTCATCCCCATCGCAGCGACCCACTCGCCGGAGATGACCCGCGCGAGGTAGCGGCCGCGCTGCTCGGCATTCGAGGTGTAGTAGAAGTTGTTCACGAACAGCATCGCGTGAGCGAGATAAGCGAGCGTGAACCCCGGGTCGGACTTGCTCATCTCGTGGTGGGCGATGACCGCGGCGACGGCGTCCATTCCGGAGCCGCCGTCCTCGGTGGGCACGGTGATGCCGAGCAGGCCGAGCGCGCCGCACCGTTCGAACAGCTGCCGATTGAGGATCCCCGATCGGTCGTGCTCGTCGGCCTGCGACTCGATGGCCTCGCGGGTGAAATCGCGCACCGTTTGCCGAAGCAGGTGATGCTCTTCGGTGGGATTGCAGAGGTCGGGCTCGAATGCGTGCGCCGGGGGCATTTCCCTAGCTTTCCCCTGGGCTCTAGCTCGCGCTCGCCAGTTTCTTCCGAGCAGTCGACGCGCTCACCGGAGCGTCGGCCTTCGTCGTGGCCAGGGCGGCGGCTTTCTTGTCCTTGAAGAGCTTGTAACGTATCGCGTCGACCAACGCTTGGTACGAGGCTTCGAGAATGTTGTCCGACACGCCCACGGTTCCCCAACGGGCGGTCGCATCGGCGCTCTCCAACAGAACGCGAACTTTGGTGGCGGTGCCGCGCTCGCCGCCGAGCACCCGCACTTTGTAGTCGACCAGCTGGACCTCTTTCAGCTCCGGATAGAACTTCTCCAGGGCTTTTCGAAGGGCGACGTCGAGCGCGTTGACCGGACCGTTGCCGAGTGCCGCGGTGTGTTCCACGTGACCGCCGACTTCGATTTGCACGGTGGCTTCGGCGAGCGGCTCCTTGTCGTCGCTGCGCTTTTCGGCAATGACGCGAAAACCGATGAGACGAAAACTCTCGCTCTTTTGCTGATTCGTAGCGTCTTGCATCAAGAGCTCGAACGATGCTTCCGCTCCTTCGAACTCGAACCCCTGGGATTCGAGCTCCTTCAGCTGGGCGAGGATCTGCTTGGCTTCCTGGTCCGTCGAGTCGAGGTCCACGCCCCACTCTTTCGCCTTGTACAGAACGTTGGATCGACCGGACAAATCGGAAACCAGAACGCGACGGTGATTGCCGACCGATGCGGGCTCGACGTGCTCGTAGGTTCGAGCGTTCTTCACGACGGCGGACACGTGAACGCCCCCCTTGTGGGCGAAAGCCGAGTCGCCGACGTAAGCTTGCCGCTTGTTGGGGGGCTGATTCAGGAGCTCGAAGAGAAGCCGTGACGTGCTTTTCAAGCGGGCGAGCTGCACTTCGGGCACGCACTGATATCCGAGCTTGAGCTGCAGGTTGGGGATGATCGAAACGAGATTGGCGTTGCCACAGCGCTCGCCGAAACCATTGACGGTGCCCTGCACGTGGCGGATGCCGGCTTCGACGGCGATCACCGAATTGGCGACGGCCACTTCGCTGTCGTTGTGGGCGTGGATACCGAGTGCGGCGTCCGGCAACGTTTTCGTGACGTGCTCGATGGCGGCACGCACCTCGTTCGGTAGTGCGCCGCCGTTGGTGTCACAGAGTACCAGCACGTCCGCCCCCGCCTCGGCGGCGCTCTTCAGCGTCGTCAAGGCGTACTCCGGGTTGTCGGCGTAGCCGTCGAAGAAATGCTCGGCGTCGTAGACGACCTCGTCGAAGTGCTGCTTCAAAAAGCGCACCGTGTCGAAAATGAGATCGAGGTTTTCTTGGAGCGAAACCCCGAGCGCCTCTTTCACGTGCAGGCCCCAGCTCTTGCCGAAGATGCACGCCACCGGCGTTCCCGCCGTCAGTAAGGCTTGGAGCAGCGGGTCCTGGGCGGCGGTAAGCCCGGCTCTGCGCGTCGATCCGAAGGAGGCATACTTCGCGTAAGCGAGCTTTTCGCGACGCGCAGCTTCGAAGAAGGCGGCGTCGCGCGGGTTGGAGCCGGGCCAGCCGCCTTCCACGTAACTCACGCCGAGCTCGTCCAAGGCGTGCGCGATGCGCAGCTTGTCTTCCACCGAAAAACTGATGTCTTCGCCCTGCGTGCCGTCGCGCAGCGTGGTGTCGTAGATTTTGACGCGCTTCGTTTCCAAGATGCCTCGGGGATCCGTCTCTCAGCTCAGGAGCTTGGCGAGAAAGCTGGGATGTAAGTTGTAGCCCATAAACCCGGAAACTCCGAGTACCACCCCGAAAACCGAGAAAACGAGGCCGACGGCCAGAAGCCACCGCTTCTGGGTGAGGGCGGTGACGCCGAGTAGAGCAATGCTGAGCGACAGGCTCGCTTCGGCCATGTCGAACTGGTCATCGCGGAAGTTGAGCCGGTCGTAATCCTTTTGAAAGTCCTCGGCCGACTGCTTGATTTTTTGTTTCTCAGCCTCGTATTGCTTGGCCTTGTTGGAGTAGTCCGCGATCCGCCGATCGAGCTCCCCCCGACCCTCCGCTGAAAGCCCAGGAGTGGTCAGGCGCTGGACGGTCAGCTGGTCGATCATCCCCTCGGCGAGGTTCTGCTTCGTGCTCTTGGCCTGGTAATACGACCACGCGTCGACCGAGTTGGCCTGCGCTTGTGCCATGGCCTGAACGATGTTGCCGTCCTTCACGTTGCAGAGGGCGATGAAACTTGCGCTAATCGAAACGACGAGCGCAATCAGGGTGTTGAACGACGATGTGCGCGCCTGGTCGACGGCGTCGGTCAGGTCCTCCAGGTAGTCGGCCATAGCAGCACTCAAGCACATTTTGTCGATAACGGCGACCTTGGCTCGTCGACGGAGAGAGCTACACTCTCATACCTCATGATCGTTACCTGCCCCTCTTGCCGCTCCCAGAACCGCGTGCCGGCCGCTCGGCTCGACCGCCAAGCCCGCTGCGGCCAGTGCAAGTCGCCGCTTTCACCGACCGCCGATCCCTATCCTGTGTCGAGCTCCACTGAATTCGGCGAGATCGTGGCGAAGTCACCGATTCCGGTTCTCGTCGATTTCTGGGCGGCGTGGTGCGGGCCGTGCCGCGTCGTGGCGCCGGAGCTCGCCAAGCTGGCGCGCGAGCGCAGCGGTTCGTTGCTCGTCGTCAAGCTCAACACCGAGGAGCTGCCCGAGGTGGCCAGTCAGTTCGCCATTCAGAGCATCCCAACGTTCGTGCTCTTCAAGGCCGGGCGCGAAGTAGGACGCGCGAGCGGCGCCATGCCCGCCCAGCAGATCGAGCGTGCCGTCGGCTTGTGAAGCCCCTCACGAGAGCTTGGCGACGCGTGCGCTGACTTCCTCGGCGAAGCGATCGATGTGCTGCTTGACGAAAGCAAAAGGATCGCGGCTCGCGTCATGGACGAGTGGCGTCAGGTCAATCCCCCAAATCAACGCCTGGTTCTTGTCGACGAGGTGACTCTCGAAGAACGTCGCATTGGCGAGCCGCCGCCCGCGGGCGGCCAAGTCATAGCGTTTGCCGCCGCAGATCTGGGAGTCGAAGACCCCCATCAACGCGTCGCCGAGATTGGAATGTCCGTCGACCGCCATCACGACCTTGTCCGAGTCGCAGAGCCAATCGAGGTCGCGCCACACTTCGCACCCGATGACTTTGCGCGGCCGCCTCGCTTCCGGCAGCCGGCGCAGCGCGGCGAGCACCCGAAGCGCCACCGCGACGTGGGTATCGTGTTTGTCGGCGAGGTTGTGCGTATAGACGACTTCGGGTTGCGCGACCGAGAAGAGGGCGTCGAGATCGGCGGCGACGTCGGCGTTCTTCGGATCTTTGACCGACGCGCTCTTGTGATTCAAAAGCAGCATCGAAGAAAACTCGCCGACGTAGGCAGCCTTCTTCTGCTCGCGCCGCCGGACGTCGACCATCTGCGCGTCGGTGTAGTTCTTGTATTCGAGATCTCTCGCGCTGCCGCTGCCGTTGGTCACGGTGACGCCGGTGAACCAGCGGTCGTTGCGCTGAAAGCACTCGAGAATGCCGTGGTAGGCCATGATCTCGAGATCGTCTTGGTGGGCGCAGATGCCGAGGTGCGTCGTCCGGCGGATGGCGACCTCCGAGGGTGAGCCGTCGGGGATGAAGACTTCGGCGCCTTCGGCTTTCAGCGTCAGAACGTCATCGGGTCGGGTCATGCTGGACTCCCAGCAGGCAAGCTGGCTGCCGCGATGGCTTGGCCCACGCGGCGGTTGGCCTCGTCCGGAAGGTGAATTTGCACCGCTTCGGCGAGCTCCGGCGCTTCGGCTGCGAACACTTGCTTGGCCTTCTCGAGGATGATCGTTCCCCCTTCGCCGGAGGTGACCCGGCCCAAAATCAGCACGTGCTTGAGCTGGTAAAACTCGGCGCACTGCAGCAGGCCATAGCCGAGATAGACGCCGATGCTCTCGAAGATCGGGCGAGCTCGATCGTCCCCCGAGTGGAGGAGCTTCTGGACGACCTTGAGCTTGGCGCCCGGCGCCTCGTTCGGGTCGAGCTCGATGCCCGCGCGCGGCGCTAGGCGGATGACCGCGTCCTGTGAGAAGTAATTGACGCCGGTTCCGCGGTCCCCCGACCACTCGTGATCGACGGGGGCGTTTTGGCCGTAGTCGAAGGGGGTGAAGGCGAGCTCGTTGAGCCAGCCGGTGATGTGACCTTTCTGGTCGACGTAGCCGCAGGCCAGGCTGGTTCCCATGGCGATACCGAGAACGGGTTGATCGTTCAGGCTCATGGCTCCGGCGAGCGCGGTGACGTCGCCGTCGTTGGCCACCTCGACGGGGACGTTGCCCCATTTTTGGGCGATATCGAGATAGAGCGTTTTGATGCGCTTTTCGAAAAGATCCGGCGGAACTTTGCGAAAGAGGGACGCCACCCGGGTCTTGTTGTCGATGTAGACGCCCGCCGAACTCACGCCGATGGCGTCGATGCGCGGGAGGTGCTCGGCGGCGCGACGGATCGAGTCGTCGACGCCGTCGAAGTGGTACTGCGGGTCACCGTTGATCTTCGGCTCCCACACCACCTCGCACGAGAACACCTCCTTTCCGTCGATGACCGCAGCCACTTTGCGATCGCTGCCCCCCGCATCGAAGCCGATTCGATAACCCTTGAGGTGCCGCCCGATGGGCGCCGAGCTCTCTCTCTCGCGTGGAAAGCTGGTCTCGGTGGCCGAAGTCACCTCGAAGCCATGCTCGTAGACGTTGCTCATGAAGTCGGCGTCGAAGGCCCGAGCCCCCCCCTTGGCATACGTCCTCTGCAGGTGTTCGGCGATCTCGCGCGGTCCGAGCAGCGCGATTTTGGCGCTCCCTTTTTGCCAGAGCAGGAACTTGAGAATCCGTTCGGCATAGGCGAGGTTGTGCGCCGCGGCGGGGTGCCCACTCGGCAAGGCCAACGTCCGATAGACCGAAACGCTCCCATTCGGGCGTTGCAAGGCGAACCACAGCGGCACCGCGCGGCCGCTCTCCCGGGCGGCCGCGACGAAGGCCTGGTTCCCGAGATACGCCGGGCGAAAATCGGGATCGAGGGGGGGCGTAAGCTTCGGCTTTGCCTGCAGTAGATCGTCGGACATGAGAGGGCGCCTCGGGTATCCTTCTAATGCATAGATGGCCGATTTGCCTTCAGGTTTTTGCGCCGGATCCGGCTGTACGATGACTCGGCGCGGCCTTCGGCCCCGCCTGCGGGTGGTAGGCACGCCGACCCGAGTGGGGTAGAGGTTGGGGTCCGGAACGAGAGAGGCATGAGCGACGATCAACAGCAGCAGGCCTACCCGGAGCCCGTCTACGTGATCGAAGGGATCCCGGTCGCCGGCGAACACAAGGTGGCGGCGAAGCAAATCGAGCAGGAGGCCATCCCGACGCCTCCCCACCTCATCCTCTATCCCGAGCTCGGCCGAGGAGGCATCGGGCGCATTCACGCGGCGACCGACCGTAACCTCCTGCGGCACGTGGCGCTCAAGCGCATCGACCGCAAGCTCGCCAAGGTCCCCATGTACCGCGACGGCTTCATCGCCGAAGCTCAAATCACCGGTCAGCTCGAACATCCCAACATCGTGCCGGTGCACGAGCTCTCGGTCGCCAGCAACGGCCTCCCCTACTTCACGATGAAGCTGGTTCAGGGCCAGGGGCTCGACAAGTGGCTGCGCGATCCTTTCCGGGCTCCCGGATCGTCGGAACGCCTGGAAGAGGGCCTCGAAATTTTCCTGAAGGTCTGCGATGCGGTCGCCTACGCGCATCATCGAGGCGTCATTCACCGCGATCTCAAGCCCGAGAACGTGATGATCGCGAGCTTCGGGCAAGTCTATTTGATGGACTGGGGGCTGGCACGGCTCACCAAAACTCGGCCGGCGTCCGGTTCCAGAGCGCAGATGGAGGCGCCCGGCCCGGTCGGCACGCCGCACTACATGGCCCCCGAGCAGGCCCGCGGCAATCCCGCGGAAATGGACGAGCGAAGCGACATCTTCGGGCTGGGCGCGGTTCTCTACGAAATCGTGAGCGGCCACATTCCCTACGGCGATTACCACGACCCGCGGGTCATCTTGGCACGTGCCCGCGAGGGCAAAGTCATTTCAATCGACCAGGTCACCGAGGAGCTTGGCGTGCCGAAAACGATGCGGACCATCATCGACAAGGCGGTCGCTCCCAATCCGCAAGATCGCTACCAGAGCGTGGTCGAGCTCCAGCAGGACGTTCGCGGCTTTCTGCGGGGCGGACTCCATTTGCCGCGGCGAACGTTCGACACCGGCAGTATCATCATTCGTGAGGGGGACGCCGGCGACGCGGCGTACATGATCGTGAGCGGTCGCTGCCGCGCCTTTCGCACGGTGGGCGATCGCCAAGAGACGCTGGCCACGATGACGGCGGGCGACGTGTTCGGCGAGATGGCCCTCTTGCTCGACGAGCCGCGCGCGGCCACCGTGGAGGCGCTGGAGAACGTCACCGTGCTGGTGCTCGACAAGCACACCCTCGACGAAGGCCTCGGAATCGGCGGCTGGACCGGTTCGCTCGTGCGAGCCTTGGCCCAGCGCTTCCACGATCTGGAGCAGCAGGTTCGAAGCTCCGGCTTGACGCGCGGTTGAAGTCCCGATTTCTTCATGCTTCTTTCGGTAGTAATCGTCAATTGGAATTCCAGGGAAGATCTCAGGGTATGCCTTGTTTCGCTGTGGGGGCAAACGCACACCCATCTCGAGATCATCGTGGTCGACAACGGTTCCGCGGATGGTTCACCGGAAATGGTCGCCGCCGAGTTTCCCGAAGTCGTTCTTCTCCGGGAAAATGAGAATCTCGGATTCGCTGAAGGCTGCAATCGCGGAATCGAGGCGAGCCACGGGGCCTGGGTGGCGCTTCTCAACAATGACGCAGTCGCCAAGCCGGACTGGGCGCGCGCTTTGGTCGACGCAATTGGCGACGCTCCGGCGGAGTGTGGGATGCTCCAATCTCTGTTGCTCTATCAACAGACGCCCGACGTGATCAATTCGACGGGCATCGAGCTCACGTATTCGGGCGGCGGTCGGGATCGCGACGGTGGAACATCCATCAACGACGCAGCTCCGCAGCGGGACATCTTCTGCCCAACGGCTGGCGCGGCCGCGTATCGTCGTGCCATGCTCGAGTCGATCAGGCTACCCAATGGCTATTTCGATCGCGATCATTTCATGTATTACGAGGATCTCGACCTCGGCTGGCGCGCTCGTTTGTCGGGTTGGTCGGCTCGCTACGTCCCCGCTTCGATCGTTCTTCACCGTTGGCACGGAAGCGCCGCTCGCCATGGCCGCCCGTGGCTGGTCGTGATTTCCTGCATCAATCGACTGCGAACCCTCATCAAAAATGCATCGATTTGGTTCATCGTGCGAACCAGCCCGCGTACGATCCTCGAGCTCACCCAACTCGTTTGGTTTGGACGGTCGGATGCCGTCATGCGGGTTGCCAGGGCGGTGCGAGAAAGTGCCTTCCTGAGATCGCGTGTGGGCACGATGGCGCGTGTACCGAGGCGAGCCCTTGAACGAGAATGGACCGCGGATCCCTGCTGAGGGACGACGACATGGAGGAGACGAGCAGGAGTCGTTTGCGTTGCGCGGCGCACGATGTTTCGAGCATCCCGGCAGCTTGACCTATGAATGTATCTGCATCATCATCCGACTCGAGAGGAAGCTCCGCACGGAAGGTTCGATCGAACAGTGGCGTTACCTTCTCCCGAAGTTCCCCCGCCCATCGAACCTCGGCGGGTGGCGCAAACCCTGCGCGGCCGGGCACTGGCCAGACTGATGGCGCTCGGTGTGCCAGCGCGCAGCTTCGGCTCAATCTTGCGTCTTCGCCCGTTCGACACGACGACGCCCGAAGGACGTTCGCACGAGCGCTACCGCCGTGCTGCTCTCACGACCGTCACATCCATACTCGCCCGCGGGCTCGGTATCTTCACCGGCCTCGCATGGATCCGCCTCTCTCTCTCGTACCTCGGCAAAGACAGGTACGGCCTGTGGATGGCGATCGGGTCGATCGTGGGCTGGGCGAATCTTGCCGACTTGGGACTGGCGCGCGGGATCCAGAATCACCTCAGCGCGGCCAATGGTCGGGACGACCGCGAACTGGCGGCCCGCTACGTTTCGACCGGGCTCGTCGCGCTCGCGAGCCTCGCCATCGGGCTCGCCGTGCTTTCGATTCCGGCGCTCTTTTTCGTATCTTGGGCAGACGTGCTCAACGTTCGCGATGCGGGCTTGGCGCGCGAAACCCCGTGGATCATCGCAGCGGTGCTCGGCTGCTTCTTGTTCCAGTTCCCGCTCTGCATCGTGCCGACGATCTACGCCGCGTACCAGCGTGGGTACGTCGACGCCATATTCAACATCCTAGGAAGCGTGCTCTCTCTAGCGATGCTCGTGGCGGTCACGCACCTCCAATTGTCGCTGCCTTGGCTCGTTCTCGCGACGAGCGGCACCGGCGTCGCCATGCTGCTCGTCAATTTCGGTTGGGCGCTTCGCGAGATGCCGTGGCTCCGTCCTCGCCTCCGGCTCGCTTCGCGCGAGACGCTGGGCGCGCTCGGCCGGACATCCGCCGCTCTCTTCATTTTCCAGATCGGCGCGCTCTTGATCAACGAAACCCAAAGCGTGATCATCGCGCGCCGGCTCGGTTTGGCGCAGGTCGCCGAATGGTCCGTGCTCATGCGCGTGTACCTCTTGCCTCCTATGTTCATCCAGATGGTCGACGCCCCGCTGATTCCCGCGTTCCGCGAGGCCCACATTCGAGGCGAGTCGAAGTGGCTTCACACCGCGTTCTGGCGTGTGACGAAGCTCAAGGCTGTGATCGGAATCGTCAGTGCCGGTCTCTATCTCGCCATCGGCAACATGGCAGCGAAGCTCATCAGCGGACAGGACATGACGTTCTCGCGAGCGATTTGGGCGGCCTGCGGCTTGTCGCTTCTGATCACCGTATGGAACCAGTCGTACAACGATCTGATGATCGCGGTCGATCGCCTGCGGCTACTCGTCATGACCGTCTTCGTCAACGGCCTGGTCACCCCCGTCTTGGGCTACTTTTTGGCTCCGTCGCTGGGTCTCCTCGGCATGGTGCTCGCGATGCCCGCATTTTCGCTGCTGGTGAGCGCTTGGCTCCTTCCGTGGGCGAGTCGCGATCTTCTCGGACATCGGCGCGTTGCCGTGGCCTGAGCGGCCCCCGGCGTCACACGATCTCGATTTCAGGGAAGGGGAAGATCATCCTTCCTCCTCCTTCCAAGAACGCCTTTTCGCGCTCCACGATGCCGTTCTTGAAATGCCATGGCAGCACCAGGAAAAAGTCGGGCTTCGTCGCCCGCGCGTCCTCCTCGGACACGATGGGAATGTGGGTCCCAGGCGTAACGCAGCCGAACTTGTTCGGGTTGACGTCGGCGATGGCTGGAATGTCGTCGGGAGTGAACCCGCAGAACTGCAAGAGGACGTTGCCTTTGGTCGAAGCTCCGTAGCCGAGGATCTTCCTGCCGTCTGCCACGAGCGATCGGATCAGCCGGCGCAAGTCTTCGCGATGGCGGAACACTCGCTCTTCGAAGTCGCGAAACGGACGAGGAGTGTCGAGCCCCATGCGCTTTTCTTGGTCGAGCAGCCAATCGATCATCGGACGATCGCTTGGGAATCGCGCGTCCTTTTTCGCCGCGGTGACCGCGAAGCTGCCACCGTTCACGGCATTCATCTGCACGTCGAGGATCTTGAGACCGGCTTTTTCGAGGATCGCTCGTATCACCGTGATCGAATAATACTCGAGATGCTCGTGGCAGATGGTGTCGTAGGAATTGGTCCGGAGCATGGATGGCATGTAGCTCTGCTCGAAGTGCCAGATGCCTTCGTCATCCAGAATGTCGGCAATGTTGCGCGCGAACTCCACCGGGTCCGCGAGATCGTAGAACATCGCAATCGAGGTCACTATCCGCGCCTTGCGCGACGACGCGCTTTCGAAATTCTTGCGTGAGAAAAAGTCGGGTACCAGGCGAATGTCTCGGGTGTAGTACTCTTGGAACTTGGGCCCGGTGGGGTCGATCCCTACGCGCTCGATGCCTGCAGCCTGGAACGACTTGAGAAGGGTCGCGTCGTTCGACCCGATGTCGAGCACGACGTCGCCGGGCTTGAGACCGACCCGCGCCTCGAGCCGGCGCACCTTGCCCTCGAGGTGCCGAACCATGGACTGGTTCAGGCCCGATCGATAGCCGTAGTTGTCCCCATACATCTCGTGGGGATCGTACGAATGCTTGAGCTGGAGCAGACCCGAATCAGAGCACCACACGAGTTCGAGAGGACCCTCCGTCACCGGTTGCGAGGCAGAGCGAGGGAAGACGCCGGTGAGGGCCTGCACCCCGAGGTGAAGTACGCTGACGAGGTTCTGGCTGGCGCTGACTCGGCACCTGGCGAGCTGGGTATACGGTTGGGTAGATGTCACGGTGACCTAGCCTAGCCGCTGAAAGCCGATGGTGCTAGATGGGGGCGGCGGCCGGTACATCGAATCGGCTTTTCCAAGCCCATGCCCTGGCTATCGTACGCACAGAATGCGGAGGACGTGCGTCTCCGTCGCGCCTTCGAAGGCCAACCCAAGGGTTTCTACATCGACGTGGGCGCCAACCATCCCATCAACGATTCGGTCACCAAGCACTTCTATGACATCGGATGGACCGGCATCAACGTCGAGCCGTCACCCGAGCCGTACGAGCTCATCGTCAAGCATCGGACGAGGGACATCAACCTCAACGTCGGTTGCAGCGACAGCGACGGGTCGCTGACCCTCCACGTGGGTCGCGGTCGAGCGACGGGGATGTCCACGATGACCGATGGCGAGGCTGCCGTTCACCGAAGCAAGGGTTTCGAGTTCGACGTCATCACCGTTCCGGTGACGACGCTGGCGAGCATCTGCACCGAGCACGTCGGCGACAGGCAGATCGACTTTCTCTCTATCGACGTGGAGGGTCACGAACGTGCGGTGCTGGAGGGCGCCGATTTCAGCCGCTTTCGCCCGCGCGTCGTGGTCATCGAAGCCACGCGACCGAACACCAACGAGCCAACGCACCAAGACTGGGAGCACCTGATCGTCCGGCACGACTACGAGTTCGTGGTGTTCGACGGCCTCAATCGGTATTACGTGCGCCGCGAAGACGCGGGGCTAGGGCCGAAAATCGCGCTGGCGCCGAACGTCTTCGACGACTTCGCTCCCTACCGCTATCAGCGGCAAATCGACGAGCTTAACGCCGAGCTTTTGGCGTTTCGGGCCGCCAATTCGGTGCTCCGCGTGATGCATCCGGTGGCCCAGGGAATCGGCTGGTTGCGCCGCCGGATCGCCGCTCGCCGGGGTTGACGAGCGAAGCGTCACCGCCCGGTCCAATTTCCCATTCTGTCCACGAACCACGCGCGCAGGCGGTCCATGGCCGCGCCTTGCCGAAAATGGACCAAGAGCCACTTGGGAAGCACGGCCAAGGTCAGCGGTTTCCAAAGTTGAGATACCCGTGTCGCCCTCGGTGCCACCACCTTGCGAAACTGACCGAAGTCGTAATAGCCACGCATGCGCGCCCAAAACAGGGTTTGCCAGTTCGTCCACGGCTCCGCCTCGTGCACTTCGCGACGGATCGACTCGTCGATCCATGTGAACGACCATACGATCTTTGGCCATTTGTACATCCAGACGTCGACCCACCGCGTGAGCCAGTTTCCGACCCCGTGCCGAATTTTCACCAGCGGCTCGCGTAGGACGATCATCGTGCCTGGGATGGGAGCCTGAAAGAGAACGCCGCAATGGATGAACTCGGTTCCGTAGTAGCTCTTTCTCTCTCGAGACAGCCAGAAGTCTCTTTTGACCACGACCGCGCCGATGAAGGTCAAGTGGTCGGCGCAATCTCGGAAGAACTCAATGCAATCATCGGGGCCGTAGCGCTCACGGCCTTCGGCCGGCAACCGTCGCTCGAGCTCCACTTCGGTGAAATCGGCGTTGTGGACCGATACGTTCGTGATCACCACCCATGGATCCTCGGCGCAGGCTTGTAGGACGCGCGCCACGGCGCCGGGGACGATGAGGTCGTCGTCGGAGAAGAGCCAGCAGTACGTCCCTCTGGCAGCCTGAACGGCCTTGTCGAAGTCCGCGTCCAGCCCCGAATTTTCCTTGGGCGTGATCAGGCGCAACTGCGGATGTCGCGATGCGATCTCGGTGATGACCGCAACCGAATCGTCGGTGGACGCGCCATCGACCACGACGACTTCGACTTCACTCGAGCACTGCTCGAGCAGGTTCTCGAGCGTCGTGCCTATGACTTTGGCGCGGTTGCGAGTGGTGATGCAGAACGAAAGTCGAATCGCAGCCATCGGTTGCATCGGGGCCGTTCAGGGTGACAAGGTAGCTCGTTCCGCGTCCACGAGACTCGTCACGAGTTCCTTGAAGTCGAGGGTGGGCGCCCAGGCAAGCTCGGATCGCGCGCGGCGCGAGTTGCCGATCCGGGGAGCGGCTTCGGCGGCTCGCTTGAGCTCTCTATCGATGCTGACGTAGCGCTGCCAGTCGAGCCCGACATGGTTGAAGGCCGTTTCGCACACATCCTCGACGGTGTGAGGCTCGCCCGTTGCGAGGATGAAATCCCGAGGTTCGTGCTGGTGCAGCATGCGTCGCATTGCCTCGACGTAGTCCGCCGCGTATCCCCAGTCCCGGACGGCGCTCAAATCGCCGAGCGCGAGCTCCGTTTCGCGGCCGGAGCGAATGCGCGCGGCTGCGCGGGTGACCTTGCGCATCAAGAAATGGGGCGGCCGGCGAGGGCTCTCGTGAGGATAGAGCACCGCCGAACAGGCGAAGATCCCGTGAGTGACCCTGTACGCGCCGACCAGATGATCGGCGAACGCCTTCGCGGCGCCATAGGCATTCGTGGGTACGCGCGGCGTGGTCTCGTCTTGAGGGGAGTTGGTGGCACCGCTGAAGATCTCGCTGCTCGATGCCTGGCAAAAGCGTGTCTTCGAGCTGTGCAACCGGATCGCTTCGAGCCAACGTGCAACGGCTACGCCGTTGATCTCGGCTGTGGCCAGCGGGTCGTCGAAGAGCTGGGCGCTCGAGGCACGCGCCGCCAGATTGTAGATTTCGTCCGGGCGCAATTGGCGAACCAGATCCTCTATCTCTTTCGCGTTCGCCAGATCGACACGAACCAAGGGTACCGGAGTCCCGCCAACGTCCAGCCACGGCGATGAGTGGGAGCGGTGCGTCGTTCCGGTCACTTTTTGGCCGACATCGAGCAGACGCCGTGCGAGGTACCAGCCATCCTGTCCCGTCACGCCGGTGATGAGCGCGGTGCGCGGAGCATCGATTGGCAGAGCGCTCGTGACAGGCACCGTGGCGGCGGAAATCTATCATGGCGCCCAAATCCAGACAAACAGCGGCGCGACACGAGCCCACGCGGAGGCGAGATCGTAGAGAACGCCCGATTCTATCCGCCCGACGCAAACGTGACGCGGCGGGTGAGCCGTTCGACCCCTTCGCCGAAGGCTCGGGGCGGCGGAAGAAGGCTCACCACGAGAAACCGTCGCGATGGGCTGTTGGTCTCCACCACGTGAGTCCCGAGACGCTTGCCGCTCGGGCCCACGACCGCGAACGTGGTGCTTGCGGCATGCACATCCAAACCAATCTACCTCTCCATCGGCGTCCTCCTTCGTAGGTGCCCCTGCGTGCAACCAGAAGGTTGCCTGCGAGCTCGGAGGACGCCACTCCTTGCGTCCAGCGCGAGCCGTCTCGCCTTCGACAACACGCGCGATGGCGGGCCGCGCGCACGCGCGGCTGTAGGGGCGGCTTGCCCGCCCCGGAGCCGGCGC